>Ga0310826_100609_pt1 | contig 31150 bp, 29 predicted proteins | sample WT_ome_FD_201306 | JGI IMG/M metagenome (GOLD analysis project Ga0310826, IMG submission 201306) | Sorghum-adapted microbial communities enriched on wild type (WT) sorghum from Joint BioEnergy Institute, Emeryville, California, United... ... | reverse complement strand
TCTCTCAGGTGCTTTGGCGGTGCCGATACGGTGCTGAGAGACGGAAAATCCGTCTCTCAGGTGCTTTGGCGGTGCCGATACGGTGCTGAGAGACGGAAAATCCGTCTCTCAGGTGCTTTGGCGGTGCCGATACGGTGCTGAGAGACGGAAAATCCGTCTCTCAGGTGCTTTGGCGGTGCCGATACGGTGCTGAGAGACGGAAAATCCGTCTCTCAGGTGCTTTGGCGGTGCCGATACGGTGCTGAGAGACGGAAAATCCGTCTCTCAGGTGCTTTGGCGGTGCTTGTGCTTAATTGCGGGAAACGCGGGGGCTGTAGTACTGTCAGATTGTGCCTTTTTCCATCCACTGCCGAAAGGAAAAGAGCCGGCGCGTCGATCAGCAGGAAGCGCAAGAAGCGAACGGGGCGAAGAATGAAAAATGCAAAATATACTTGACATTCATCCTGCCTGCGGGTACGATGAGAATGTCAAGAACTTTTGACATTTCCGGGAGGAATCGGGATGAATGCGATGTGGTGGGCCGTTTTTCTGATGGCCTTCCTTCTTGTCGTCCTCGCCGCGCTGATCGGGTTCATGCTGTGGTCGCTGGCCAGGCAGGGGGACGAGAGAAGCGCCCTGATCAAAACGAAGGCCATGTCCGCCGCCTTCATCGGGACCGTGGCATTGCTGGTGCTGGAAACGATGCGCCGGGCGGCGGCCGGGGAGGCCGACACGAACCCGCTCCTGCTTCTGGTGCTGGTGGCGTTCATTTATTTGGCGTCCCTGGTGTTTTACAAAAGAAAATACGGTGATCTGGGGTGAAAAACCGGATCCGGGAGCTGCGGAAAGCGTTGGACATCTCCCAGGAGGAGTTGGCCCGATTGTGCGGGGTGTCGAGGCAGACGATCAACGCCATCGAAAACGACAAATACGACCCATCGCTCCCGCTGGCGTTCAAGCTGGCCAGGCATTTGCGCACCCGCGTGGACGAGCTGTTCATGCCCGACTGAAGAAACAGACCGCTTGCCAGATGGCCGGTTGCAACAAAAAGGAGCGTGCCGCCGAGGCGGCATGCTCCTTTTTGTTGCACCACTTTCTTTCGCTGTGGTAATGTCTGATTGTGCGTTTTCCACCTTTTGCCGAAAGGATGAAATTCATGAACGCATCCGACACGCTGCAGAGAAGAAACAAGCTGCTGGTGAACATCATCTGGGGCATGCTCGTTCTCGGCATCGCCGTCGATTTCGTCACGGGCGCCTCCATGGAATCGATCATCACCCTGGCCATCGCCGGGGTCATCGCCTGCGGCACCGCCACGGTGATGACCTACAGGAACTGGTTGTCCCGGTATGTCATGTTTTTTATCTCCATCATCCTTTCCGGACTTACGGTTTTGCTCATGGTGACGGACCCGGTGATCACCACCTGGTTTCTCGTGTTTGTGACGCTCGCGGTCATGACGCTGTACAACAGTTTCCGGGCGATCGCGTTCACGACGCTCATGGGCATCGGGGTGACCGGTTTCTTCGTTGCGAGCGAATACAGGGAGGTTTTTGGCGACAACCATCCGGTCACGATCTTTCTGTATCTGCTTCTGGTCGCATCCCCGCTTCTTGCCTCCTCGAAATTCGCCGAACGGCTGCAGGCCGAGGCGGAACGTCAACGGGAACAGGCGCTGGCCGAAAAGAACCGGGTGCAGGAAATGATGGAACGTGTTGCCGCGAGCCTTCGCGAGCTGAACGAGTTCAGCGCGAAACTGAAACAGAACATTTCCACCACCAGGGCCATTTCGCAGGTAATCACCACCGCCTTCGGACAGCTCACGTCCAGCATCGAAACGCAGACGAGGAGCATGACCGATCTGAACGACGCGGTCCAGGGCATCGAGCGTTCCGTGGAATCGCTGGCCGCAAGATCGGCGGACCTGAAGGGGTTGTCGGCCAACACCGAGCGGCTCACCAAAAGCGGCAGGGAAGAGACGCTCGCGCTTTCGGACGTCATGGACCAGGTCCAGGAGACGATGGCGCAGTCCGCCGCCATCATGCAGGAGCTGAGCGAATACAACCAGAAAATCCACGAAATCGTCGCGGCCATCAACCATATTTCCCAGCAGACGAATCTGCTGGCCCTGAACGCCGCCATCGAAGCCGCCCAGGCCGGCGAACACGGCAGGGGATTCGCCGTTGTGGCGAACGAGATCCGCAAGCTGGCCAACACGTCCCAGGAGTCGACCCAGGAAATTCGGGAAATTTTGGAGCGGATACACGAGAAAACCGACCGGGCGGCGCAGCAGGTGGCGATGGGACGGCAGTTGACCGGCAGAAGCCACCATGCCGTCCGTCGCGTCGCCGATGTCATGAACGAGCTTTCCGAAGACGCCGAAAAAGTGAAGGACCAGGCGGACCAGGTGGAGGCGTCCGCCGCCGAGGTCCTTGGCCGGTACCGGAAATCGGCGGCGGAAATCGCCGTCATCGCCGAGACGACGGAAAGCAACATGGCGGCCGTCACCGAGATGGCGGCCAGCATTTCCGACCAGGATGCCCGCCTGAGCGAAATTACCGACAGCTACCTTCAGCTGGACGGTTTGGCCGGGGAGCTCAAGGGAATGGCCGCCGGATGAAGCGCTTTGAACAACAAGAGGGCACCCGATTCAGGTGCCCTCTTCGTATTTTTATGATTATTTTCGAAGAATCACCGTGGCCGTTTCGTCGTGCCAGTCGACGTCGAAGCCGGCCAGCTCCGTCAGGAAGCGGACGGGGACGTAGGTCGCGCCGTTGCGCAAATACGGCGCCGCGTCCAGCGGCGTCACCATTGTCCGGCCGTCAGTCAGGACGGAGGCTTCCGGCCGGCCGACGGTCAGCGTCACCCGGACGCCGTCGCCCGACAGCACCACGTCGCCGTTTGCGTATTCGACCGTGTAACCGGCTGCTTCCGCCACCGCCCGGATCGGCGCCATCGTGCGGCCCTCCCGGATTTCCGGCGGATGTTCGACGGCGATCTCCCGGTTGTTCAGGAGCATCCGGATCTTGCCGGAGGACGTCCATCCTTCCGGCAGGGAGTAGAACGCGATCTTGCGAATCCGGTTGTTGAGCATGTCCGCCACGATCAGGTCGCCGTCCGCGTCGATCGCCACGTCGGCGGGATGGTTCAGCAGCGCTTCCTGGTCGAAGCCGTTGCGGTAGCCGTGATTGCCGGCGGGGTTGCCCGCCACGGTGTGGACGCGCCCGTCTTTCAAATAGCGGATGGCATGGTTCAGGCTGTCCGCGATGAACAGGCCGCCGTCCGGGGCCGCGGCGAGGCCTTTCGGGCCGTGGAAGCGCGCTTCCTGCGCCGGGCCGTCCGCGTAGGCTCCTTCCACGTACAGCGCGTTCTCCTTAAGTTCCCCTCCGCCCGCCACGGTGGTCACCGTTCCCGCGGCGAAATCGATGTAGCGGATCCGCTGGTTGCCGGTGTCGCTCACGTACAGATTGCCTTTGGCGTCGATCGCGAGCCCGGAAGGCTCGTTGAACAGCGCCCCGGCCAGCGGCCCGTCGGCGTATCCGCCGGCCGGCACGACCACGCCTTCGTATACCTCCGCCGCCCTCGTGGACAGGGCGTTCAGCGTCGTCACCCCGCCCTGCGGGGTGATCTTGCGGATGGCGTGGTTGAGGGTGTCGGCCACGTACACGTTGCCTTCGTCATCGACGGCCACGTCCATCGGGGAGTGGAACAGCGCCTCGCCGCCGGGGCCGTCCCGATGGCCCAGCACTCCGCTTCCGGCCAGGGTGGTGACTTCGCCGGATGGGGAAATTTTGCGGATGGCGTGATTGTTCGCGTCCGCAACGTACACATTGCCGTCCTTGTCCGCGGCCAGGCCCGCCGGGTTCCAGAAGAGGGCCAGCTCCGCGGGGCCGTCATTCAAGGCGCCGGCGGGAAGGCCCGCCTCGTCGAACACGGCGGACACGGGGATGCCGGCGTACACGGAAACCTCTCCGTCCCGGATGAGGCGAATGCGGTGGTTGTCCGAATCCGCCGCGAGGACGGACCCGTCGCCGAGCACGAGCACCCCGGCGGGGTGGCGGAACTCGGCGCGTTCCGCCGGTCCGTCGAATTCGTCAAACAAGCCGGAACCCGCCACGTCGCGGGTCTGGATCAGGGGGCGGTCCCCCGACCACACCATGGCGGAGGCGGCGGAGGCCGCCCCGAAGAGCAGCCCCGCCGCCAGGCCGGCGATGCCGATTCTCGCGACTTGGGTGGCAAACGATTTTTGCAGTCGTTTTTTCATGGCAGCTCCCCATTTTCAGGATCATTCGGAAAGGTTTACCGTGACGCCCGGTCCGGCCAGAACATAGACGTCAATCAAATGTTCGTCCTTGTCGTAAAATTGCACGTAAACCACATCGATGGTGACGTCATCCGGCGTTTTTCCGGACCAGGCCTGCAGATCGAAACGGAATTTCGCGATGTAGTCCCGTTCGGCAAATTCCGCACCCGCATCGTTGTCGGCTTCAAATTCGTAGCGAGCGATCCAGCCCAGGCCCCCGCCCGGAAGCGGGTACTCGATGTGGCCAAAGTTGTGGGAGTACGCGGGATCGTCGCCAAATTTGGCCGGATTGGACTCAAAGGTTTCCACAAAATCCGGATCCGTCTCCCAGTCGCCCAGGGACAAATGGTGCAGGAACCGGACGTCCGCTCCGAAAATCGCGCTGTCTCCGGCAAAGTTGGCCAATTCAAAGCGGATTTCGAACGAATTCGGACTGTCTTCCAACGGTTCCTTCCATACCAGCAAAACAGGTCCGGAGGGCAATAGCAGAATTTCCTTCTGGACCGTGCTGCCGGCATACTGCTGCGGGACACCCGAGTAGGTCGCCGAAAGGATATGCCGTCCGTACCCGATTTCATCGGCCAGGCCGGCCAAGGCCTCTTCGTCCACAAACAGCGTTGCCATGCCGCCCGTCACCGTGCCGGTGCCGAGGGTGACGGAACCGATGCGGAATTCCACCGTGCCTGCGTTCGGATCGGGCTGGGGCCCCGGCGTGCTGATCGCGGCCGTGATCGTAAACGGCTGCCCGTATACGACGTCCGTAACGGACAGATCCAGCGTCATGGCGGTGACGGCGGGGCTCGGCGGCGGGCTTGGCGCCGGCGGGGCGGGCGGCGCGGCCGGTTCCTCCGCCGGTTCCGTCGTTTCTTCCGGCTGGCCGCTCCCGGAATTCGCGGAAGCCGGGACGCCCTGGTCCATCCGCTCCCTTTCCTCTTTCCGTTTTCTTATCTTCTCTTCCAGCTCCTGCCGCTCTTCTTCGCCAAGCTGATTTTTGTACTGATCCAGCGCCTCGTTTTGCTTGTCTTCCTCGGCCTGCCGATTGGCTTCTTCCTGTTCCTTTTTCCGCTGCTCCAGCCGGTCCAGGATGTCCTGATCCCGTTGTTTGACGGCCTCGCGCTTTTCCTCTTTGGCCTGTTCCCGCTCTCTGCGTTGTTCCTCGGCCTGCTCCCGCTGCTGCCGGCGCCGTTCTTCCTCTTCCGGATCCGCGCCGGTCGTGCGGTCCAGGGGCGGCACTTCGCTTTCCAGGTCGTATTTCCGGTTTTCTTCCTTGATCAAGTAGTTGGCTTCATCGATGATTCTTTTTACAACCGTTGGGTCCAGCGTGCCGTTTTCCATCGCGGATCTCAACATGTGCGTCAGCAATGATTCGGCGTTGGTTTTGAGCTTTTCAAAAAAATAATCGTCGATGCGTTCAAGCGCGGCTTCGATGCCCATTTCGGCGATGGCTTCCAGCAGCTCCCGGTTTTCTTCGTCGATCATCCCCTTGTTGATCATCAGCTTGATGAGCACGTCTTCGGGGAAGGAGATCGTGATCTCGTCGGGATCCGCCACATCCGTGTCCGTCCAGTTGTTCATCCAGGGAAAAATCGTTCCTTGCTGCGAGGGAAAAATCGGCTCGTCGCCGGCATCGACGATCCCGGCGTTGACGATCAGTTTCACTTCTCCCGTGTACGGATTGATGCTCACCAAAAAATGCGTTCCCCTGGCGCCCATGACCGACGTCGGCGTTTCCACCCTGTATGTACTGCTCGTGTCGGCCGTTTTCCGCACGTGGTTGTACATCGATCCGGCCCAGGTGCTTACCGCCGTATCGGTTCCGCCGCGGCCGTTTTCCCGGAGCCTGGACAGCGTGCCGCGCCAGTTTTCCCCGATCGTGATTTCGTCCCCGCGTTCCGTCCGGAGGAGCAGATACCCGTCCGGTCCGGTGCTGATCCAGTCGCCTTCGCGCAGCGTCATGCCGGGGTAGACGCGGATGCCCAGGGCGCCTCCGGCTTTTTTCACGGTGACGGTTCCGGCGACCTCCTCCACCGTCGCGTACCGGTCCGCCGCGCCGAAGGCGGTTCCGGCGAACAGGCCGAACGCCAGGGCGAATACCACTACCGTCATGAACAACCGCCTGATTTTCCTCACGCTCTCGTCCTCCTGGCTGCAAAAATACCGGCGAATACATGACCGCATATCCGCCGGCGGGACCCTTGTACCTGTGTTCTATTCTATTATATGAAATACTGTCGAAAGGGCACAACGAAAACGCCGGCAAATGGTCCTTTCGAACTGTTTCCGGATGGTCGCAAAGCGGGAGAGGTCCGTCGCGGGCATGACCGGAGCAGGGGAAAGGTGCGGGATGTGGAAACATTTGGCGGGCCGTTTGCGTTTGGAGGGTGGGAGGTGAGAGAAGTGGGCGGGAAACTTTTCGCCGGACTCCTGCTGTTGATCCTGCTTTCCACAGGCTGCGCTTCTCCCGAAACGTCCCGGGAACCTTCGCCGGCTGCGACGGAATCGGCGGAAAAGGCGGATGTCGTGTCCGATGACATGGTTCATCCCGGTGAAACGAAAGACGAATCGGGCCATCCCCCTGCAAGTCTGCCCGAGCTCATTTCGGGAGAAGGCGAAGACGATGTGTTGTCCGTCCGGTTGACGGCCGAACTCGAAGCGGATCAGGAGCATTACAAAACCTCGATCGTGTTCGCCAACAAAACGGAAAGCTCCCTGAACATCCTTTACGATTGCGGGCTGCCCGTCTCGGACGACCGCTTTGCGCCGGAAGACGGCAACTGCCCGGCCGTGGAGTCCATGTATCTCAGAGGGAACAGGAAAGAGACGTTGACGGTGAGTCTGCCGGCCGCCTTTTTCCAGGGTGATGTTTCGGTCCGGTACCGGGTGAACAACAGGATCAACGAACTGGTCATCAAAGTCGATAGAAAATTTTAGTATATTTTTCAACCATAATGATGCTCCGAAGCCCCCGATTGCGGCATTGCAGTCGATTTTTCGCCTATAATGCCGCCCTTTCCGCGTTGCACCGGGCTTTTTGGTCGATTTTTCGACTATAATCCTTGAATTCACGCCCGGGCGGACTTTTGGAGTCGATTTTTCGACTGTAATGGCTTGGGCGTTCAGCGGGCCCAATCAGGGGTGCCCGGCCTTGTGGGCATCTTGGCCGGAGGGCATTTCGCAGGAACATTCATGCCGTCCGCTGGAAAGCACGCGCTGTTCGCCGTTGGGCAGCACCAGCGTGCAGGTGGTCGACACCGGAACCGTGACGCGGATCGTGAAAAGCCGGTCCTGCAGACGCCATTCGACCTCGGCGAGGCCGTAAGGCGTCTTGACGCCGGCGGCGGCATGGGTGATCCCTCCGCCGACAATCGGGGCGACGCGAAACGTCCGGTATCCGCCGCTCGTCGGTTCGATGCCGGCCATCCGGCGGTACAGCCAGTCTCCCACGGAGCCGTGGGCGTAATGGTTGAAAGAGACCATCCCCGCATCCGACCCGTCTTCCTTGAGATGACCGAGATTGACGGTCCCGTCCGGTCTCAACGCATCCCACCGTTCCCAAATGGTGGTGCCGCCGGCTTTTACCGTGTACAGCCAGGACGGGCATTTCTCCTGCAACAAAAGCGCGTAGGCCGTGTCGGCGTGGCCGAAATCGGACAGGGCAAAGGGCAGGTGGGGCGTGCCGGGGAATCCCGTCGCCAGGCGGTTCCCCGCTTCCCGCACGAGCCGGGCGAGACGGTCCGCCATCGCCTTCGCCTCTTCGCCTTCCGTCATGCCGAAGACGAGGGGCAGCGCGTAGCCGGTCTGGAATTCGTTCTTCAGCTTTCCCTTGCCGTCCGTAAACACGCGGCGATACGCCCGGATGATCTTTTCGCGCCACCGCCGGAAACGGGCCGCGTCTTTCCCGTACCCCAGCATTTCGGCGATTTCGGCGGCGATGCCGCACGAGTGGGCGAAATAGCAGGTGGCGATCCATTTGCCTTTCTTCAGCCATTGCTTGATGTTTTCGCCCGGGGCGCACCAGTCGCCGAAATGAAACGGCCACCGCCAGATGTACCGTCCGTGCGGGGTGAAGGAAAGAAATCCCGCCCACCATTTTGCCGCCTTCAGGAATTTGCGGATGGTCGGGTATTGCCGCCGCAACAATTCGATGTTCCCTCGGGCCAGGTATTCCGCCCAGGGGACGAGGACGCAGCTGTCCCCCCAGACGGAGGTGGCCATGACGGGCCACGCATCGCCGCCGCGGGGCACCACCATCGGGATGCCGCCGCCCCGGCCCTGTTCCGCCCGCATGTCCGTCAGCCATTTGTCGAGGAAACGGCCCAGATCAAACAGGAAACAGGCGGTCCGGGCGAACACGGCGATGTCGCCGGTCCAGCCCATGCGTTCGTCCCGCTGCGGGCAGTCGGTCGGAATGTCGACAAAATTCGATTTGCCGCCCCAGCGGATGTTTTCGTGCAGCCGGTTGATGAGGGGGTTGGAACAGGAAAACCGTCCGATTTCTTCGAAATCCGAGTGCAGCGCGAACGCCGAAAGGTCCAGATCCCCCGGTTCGACGCCCCGCACGCCGACATAGCGGAAGCCCATGTACGTCAGGCGCGGCGAATATTCCTGTTCGCCGTCCCGGCATATGTAGGTGGCCGTCGCCTTCGCCGACCGCAGCGGCTTGACGAACAGTTCGCCGTCCACCAGCACCTCCGCGTGGCGGAACACCACCTGCTGTCCGCGCCGGCCGCGCAGCCGGGCCGAAATGACGCCGGCGAAGTTTTGTCCGAAGTCGTAGATCCATTCCCCGCTTGGCGCCTGCCGTACCGCAACCGGCCGCAACACGTCCCGCACCCGCACCGGATCGCCGTATTGGGCAAGCAGAATGGGGTTGTGGCGAGGCTTCGCCGCATCGGCATGTTTCCAGCGTACCGCATCCCAATCGACGGTGGCGTCGTACGTTTCCCCGTCGTACCAGTCGGCCATCCGGTAATTCCCTTCCAGGGTGGCCTCCCACGTCTCATCGGTGCCGATCACGTCCCGGGTGCCGTCCGCATACTCGAGGTGAATCTCGCAAAGAAACATGGGCAGGTCGGCGCTGATGCGGTTTTTTCTCCGATAGGTGAAAGCGCCCACCGCCCAGCCGCCCGCGACGACGGCCGTCACCGTGTTGTCCCGCCCGATCCGGTCCGTGATGTCATACGTCTGATACTGCATCTGATGGGCGTAGGACGTGAAGCCCGGCGCGAAATAGTCGCTGCCGACCTTGCGGCCGTTCAGCATGAGCTCGTAGATGCCGAAGGCCGCCGCGTTCACCCAGGCGCGGCGGACCGGCTTGTCCGCGGTAAAGGCGCGGCGGAATGTGATCGGCACGGGAGAAGTTTTTTTCGGAAACCGCACACGCCGGTCGGTGATCCATTTCGCCCGCCATGGCGTGCCCAGACGGCCGGTGGAAAACGCGGCTTCCGCTTCCGCCGTTTCGCCGCTTGTTCCCATCGCCCGGACGCGCACGGTATAGGTGGTGAACGGCTTAAGTTCGCACTCCACCCAATTGTTGATCTGATCCGTGGTCTCCATGCTCCATTCGCCCACGGTGATGACGGCTCTGCGCAGCGCTTCCCCGGGCCGGTCGGATTCGAGCGGGAAAGAAATGCGCGGTTTCCGGTCCGTCACGCAGCCGCTCGCCAGTCCGTCAATTTTGATCTCCGGGATTTTAAGCACCGAATCCTCCCTCCAGCCGGCGGGCAATTTCCTGTTGTTTCCACCCAAGGCCTTTCTCCACATGGAGAAACGCCAGCAGCGCCGCGACGATCAGGCTGGTGATCGTCTCCAGCCCGACGAACGAAAAGACGATCGCCTGCTGCACGCTCTCCGGCTGTTCCGCGAAGAGACGCCCTCCCTCCATGTAGGGCGGCACGTATCCGGCGGATGCCAGCATCCCGTTGAACAGGCCGGTGCAGATGCCGACCATCGCGACCGAGATGGTGGTGAAGATCGCCATCGCGATGCCGTCGCTGCGGAAACGGGATTTCCATTCCAGATGATCCAGCGTGTCGGCGAACAGGGCCATCACGATGTACGCGCTGGGCAGAAAGCCGAGGTTTTTGATGAACTGGCCGATCAGGACGAGCGCCAGATCCCTGGGGAACATCCAGCATATGGCGCTGCCCAGCGCGACGATCAGGAACCCGGCCAACATGAGGTTGCGCTTGCCGTACCGTTTGGCCAGCGGCCAGACGAGGAACACGCCGATGCCCATCGGTATGCCTCCGATGGCCGACACCAGCGTGATCGTGATGCCGTCGTTGTAGGTGCCCAGCACGTAGTTGCAGTAATAGATGAGGCTGATGTTTTTCATGCTGACCCCGAAGTAATAGATCAAAAAATAGGTCAGCATGATCATCATGTACCGGTCCGTCACGATGGCGCGAAGCTGCCTGCCCAGCGACGGCCCCCGCATTTGCCGCATTTCCGGCGGCAGAAGCTCCGCTTCGGCGGTGATGCGTTCTTTGGTGTAGTAGTACTCCATCAGCGTGAACGGCAAAACGGCGATGGAAAGGATGCTCATGACGGCAATCCAGAGGGATTTGTCCACGCCGATGGCCGGCAGGACGAGCATGGGAAAGAGCAGGGCGACAAAAATGCCGGTGATCATGATGGTGGACACCTGGCTGAAAACGGACAGTTTGCCCCGCTGGACCGTGTCGCGGATGGACAGGGCCACCATCAGGTTGTGGCTCATGTTGTACATCGTAAAGGCGAAACTGTAATACAGGTTGTACGACAGCAGGATCCAGACCAGTTGCACGGTTTTGCCGGCTTGCGGGATCGCGAACAGCAGAATGCCGGTCACCGCCATCAGCGGGGCCGACAGCAGGAGCCACGGGCGCGCTTTGCCCTGCCGGGTCCGCGTCCGGTCGATGATGTAGCCCATCAGCAGATTCGTGAAGGCGTCGATGATTTTGGAGACAATCGGGAAGGCGACCAGAAACGCGCCGCCCGCCAGGGTGGTCAGCCCGATCACGTCGGTGTAGTAAACGTTCAGATAGCTGGCCAGGATCGCATTGAGGAGCAGGGCGCCGGACGGGCCGGCCAGATAGCCGAGCCATCGCTCCCTGCCCGTCGTATCCGGCGTACGGATGCGGGAATCCAGCCATTTTGTCCGCCACAGTCTTTGCCACCTGGAACCGGCGATTTCGCTCGTCATCCGTCAGCACTCCCTGGAGCCGTTTCCTTGGGGAGGGGAATCGGCTTGTCTTTTTTCAGCAGCAGCGACAGCCCCTTTATCCAGCGGCCGTTGGCCAGTTCCACCACGGCTTCGGCCACGTGATAGGGGAGGGCGCCGCTGGACGACATGCACATGGTGCGTATGGATTCGAAGGGCAGCATGCGGATCAGGAAATGGGTGTTCTTGATCCTGCTGTCCCGTTCCAGCGAATCGGGCATCTTCAGGGCTTTCTCGTATTCGCGGCGGATCGACCGCATCACCCCGTTGTAGAACAGCCGGCCCGTCCAGGTGCGCCGGAATTCCCGGAGCGGGGTTTCCATGGTGAGCTCGGGCTTTCGGTTTTTCCGCCGTCCGGGCGATGGAGCCGGCGACGGAGTCTCGGACGTATCGGCATACCCGGTCAGCCGGCCGAAGCACGGCGGAATGTCCCGCGGCGGCATGGCGTAAGCCTCGGCCACCTCGGGCGGGTACGGGTTCCCGGCCTCTTCGCCGTCCGTGATGCGAAGTTCGGCGGTCAGGCGGATGTCCGCGGCGGATGCGGCCAGGAGCAGCTCATAGACCCCGTTTTCCAGCACCCGGCGGCCGAGTCCGACGTGCCAGAAAGACAGTTCCTTCTTGTCAAAGGTGAGCTCCACCTTTTTCGTTTCGCCCGGTTGCAGGGACACTTTGGCGAAGGCCACCAGCTCCTTGTCCGGACGAAACACCGCGCCGGAGAGGCGGCGGGCGTACAGCTGGACGACCTCCGCGCCGCTTCGCCGTCCGGCGTTCGAAATGTCGGCGGTCACGACGACCTTGCCGCCTTCCTCCCGGACGGCCATGTTGGCATATTGGAATGTGGTATAGGACAATCCGTATCCGAACGGAAAGCGCAGCTTCGTGCCGGCCTTGTCATACGCCCGGTAGCCGACATAGACGCTTTCGTAGTAACGGGCGACGGGGCCGCGGTTGTAATCCGCGTGGCAGCTCGCATCCTCCGGGCGCATCGGCCAGCTTTCCGCCAGCTTGCCCGAAGGCGCCGCTTCCCCAAGCAGCAGGGCCGCGGCCGCCTCGCCGCCGCACATGCCCGGCAGCACCATGTACAGCAGGGCGGACAGCCCGTCGAAAAACGGCAGCTCCACCGGTGCCCCGGCGAACAGGACCAGCACCACTTTTTTGCCGGTCGCCAGCAGCATGTTCAGCAGTTCCGTCTGGTTGTCCCCCAGGCGCATGTGCTCCCGGTCGAACCCTTCGCTTTCCTCGAGGTCGGTGAGTCCGCCGAAGAACACGATGGTGTCCGCCCCGTCGGCGGCCCGGACGGCCGCCTGCTCCAGCCGGGCATCGCGCCGGGGATCGAAGCAACGGTATCCTTTTTCGTAAACATAGGTGACGCCGCGCCGGTCAAAGGCTTCCTTCGGCGTGATGACGCGGGTCGGCTGCACGAGGGAGGAACCGGCGCCCTGGAATCGCATTTTTTCGAACATTTCGCCGACCACAAGCAGCCGTTCGCCGCCGTGCAGCGGCAGGGTCCCGTCATTCTTGAGCAGCACGGCGCTTTCCCTGGCGATCTTGCACGCCAGCTCAGCGTGTTTTTCCAGGTCGGGTTGCGATTTCGGCGCCGCTCCGTCCTGTTCCGGCGCGTCCGGCCCCTTCGGTACGGCGGCTCGCGCCTTGCCGGACCGGCAACGTTCGATCAGGCGAAGCATCCGCCGGACGGAAGCGTCCAGCACTTCGGCGGGCAGCCGGCCGCTTCTTGCCGCTTCGATGATCGATTTCCGGTTGTGCCACACCCCGCCGGGCATATCCAGATCGCAGCCGGCCAGAAGCCCTTCCACGCGATCGCTGGTGGCGCCCCAGTCCGTGATCACCACGCCGTCGAAACCCCATTCGTTCCGCAGGATGTCCGTAAGCAGCCGCCGGTTCCGCGACGCGAACGTCCCGTTGATCTGGTTGTAGGAACACATGACGGCGTACGGTTTGGCGTTTTTGACAACGCTTTCAAAAGCCCTGAGGTAAATTTCCCGAAGCGCGCGCTCGTCCACCACGCTGTTCCCGACGAAACGGAAGTTTTCGCTGGAATTGACGGCAAAATGCTTGACGCAGCAGCCCACGCCCTTCGACTGGACGCCCCGGACGAACGCGGTGCCGAACGCCGCGGACACCAGCGGATCTTCCGAATAATATTCGAAATTCCGGCCGCACAGCGGACTGCGCTTGATGTTGATCCCGGGCGCGAGCAGCACGTCCACCCCGGCGGCCAGGCACTCTTCGGCGATGGCTTCGCCCATGCGGAAGGCCAGCTCCGGATTCCAGCTCGAGGCCACCGTCGCCGAGGTCGGAAATGCGGTGGCGGGCTCATTGGCGGAAACGGAAAATCCGCCTCCCGCCGACCGAACCTTGCGGACGCCATGGGGGCCGTCGGTGAGGTGCAGCCGCGGGATGCCGAGGCGCGGAACGGAATTGGTGTACCAGGCGTCGGTGCCTTCGAGCAACGCCGCCTTTTCTTCCAGCGTCAGCCGGCCGAGAATGTGGTTTTCCATCGGTTTTGCGTCCACCTCCGTTTCCAGACTGCAACCCCATATTAGCGGAAAATTCGCAAAAAGAATTGCAATTTTGTGCTGGAAATTGTACTTATGTATCAACCCCGGGAAAGGAGAGGGGACCGATGATCGGGATTGACACCGTCCGATATTTTGAATTTTTTCACCGCGCGACGGCCATGCCGGTCACCCTGTTTGACGGCGAGGGTGCCGTGCGTCACCTCCCCGGCGGAAATTGGCCCGTTCTGCTCGAACCGCTCACGGATTGGGCGCGGGAGGCGGAGCCGGTGTCATTTCTCGTCACCCCGCAGGGTCTGCTCTTTGGCCGGCTGCGCGTCATGGCCGATCCGTCCAAAGTCGCTGTGCTCGGCCCGGCAAGTCCCGTCCCGGTGCAACCCGGCATGGTGAGGGCGCTTTTGCCGGAAAACGGCGACGACCCCCGAAGGGCCCGGGCGCTGGCGGCGGAGCTCGAATCGTTTCCCGTCACGGATCTTCACCGGTTTTTGCACGCGCTTTGTTTTCTCCATTATGCCGTCAACGGCATCGCCGTCACTCCCGAAGACCTGTCGTCCCTGAAGGACAGGCGGTACACCGCGCCGATCGAGGCCGAATTCGCTTCGCAGGCCGTTTTCGCCAAGGAGCACGAGCGTTTCCATAACACCTACGAAATGGAGAGGCAAATGCTGCACCTGGTGGAACAGGGGGACGCCGACGGGCTCAAAAGGCTGCTCGAGCGGCCGCTGCATCTGGTCCCCGGCATCTTGGCCGAAGACAGTCTTCGGCAGGTGAAAAATCTGTTCATTGCGAGCGCCACGCTGGTCACCCGGGCCGCCATCCGGGGCGGGCTGGACATCCAGGAAGCCTATCGGCTGAGCGATGTCTACATCCGGAACATGGAGAAGCTTTCGTCCATCCCGTCCATCCTGCGCCTGCAATATCAAATGCTGCTTGACTTTGCGGAACGGGTCGCCGCGTCGGGCGATTCCGCGCGGCTTTCCCGGACGGTCCGCGAATGCCTCGGGTTCATCCGCAACCGGACCAACCAGCCGATCACCGTGGAAGACGTGGCCAGGCACGTGAATTTGAGCCGTTCCCATCTCTCCCGCAAATTCAGGCGGGAGCTGGGCATCGGCGTGAACGCCTGCATCCATCAACAAAAAATCGAGGAAGCCAAGCGGCTGCTGATGCACACCCGCCTGTCCCTCGGCGAAATCAGCCATTATCTCTGCTATTCCAGCCAAAGCTACTTCCAGAAAGTGTTCAAGAAAGCGACCGGCGTGACGCCGGGCCGGTACAGGGAAACCCATTCGCCCTGGTGGCAACCCGCCGAACCGGAACCGGAATAGAAAAGGGAAACCCAAGCGGGTTCCCCTCGCGGTGTCGCGGGACAGAGGCACAATTCCCGCCGGAACCTCAGCCGCCGGCTTCCAGCAGCTCCGCCGCCCGGACGGCCGCGGATTCGCCCGACTGGGGATTCTGGCCGGTGACCAGCCTGCCGTCCACCTCCACATGGTTCGCCCACTTGGGCGCGGCCTCAAACCGCGCGCCGTGTTCCCGCAGGCGGTCTTCCAGCAGAAATGGCATGACCGCATCCAGCTTGACGGCCCGCTCTTCCTCGTTGGTGAAGGCCGTCACTTTTTTGCCCTTGACCAGGTATTCGCCGGAGGACAGCTTCACGTCGACCAGCCCCGCCGGACCGTGGCACACCGCCGCCACCACGCGCCCGGACTCGAAGAACTCCCGCACCCTGGCCTGCAGCGCTTCGCTGCCGGGAAAATCGAACATGGTGCCGTGCCCGCCCGGCAGAAACAGCGCGTCATACCCTTCCGGGGAAACTTCGGCCAGGGGCCGCGTCACCTCCAGTTCGCGAATCGCGTCCTTCCATTTCGCCTCGTTTTCCCCGCTCAGGCTGCGGGGGTCGATGGGGGCTTTTCCGCCCCGGATGCTGGCCACCGTGACCTCGAATCCCCTCCCCTTGAACACCTCATAGGGTTCCGCGAATTCGGAGAGCCAGATGCCGGTCGGATGGCCTTCGCCGATCTCCCCGTGGCTTGTGACGACCATGAGCACGCGTTTTGGCGCCATGCTTTCAACCTCCCCGGATTTGCAAAATGAGTGAACCAACCGGTTGTTCAATTGTAATATACCGGCTCCGGTTGCTATAATTCAAATAATAATAAATAGGGTGAGGTATAAATAAATTTATGGCTAACTTCGAATGGTACCGCTCGTTTGTCGCCATCTACCGCCACGGTTCCATCTCCGCCGCGGCGCAGTTTCGCCACATGACGCAGCCGGCGCTCAGCCAGCACCTGGCGGCCCTCGAAGCGGAAATCGGCGAACCGCTGTTTCACGGACGCCCCGCCAGATGGTGCCGACGGAGAGGGGCCGCCTGCTTTACGGGCAGGTGGTCCAGGCCGTTGACCGGCTGGAGAAGGTCAGCGCCGATTTCCTCCATCCGTCGTCCCCCATGTTGCGCATCGGGGGACCCGCCGAATGGATCCATGAATGCCTGATTCCCCGGCTGCCGGAAAGCCCGTACCTCATTTCCTTTACCTTTGGCGAGACAAAGGCGCTCATCCAATCCCTGAAAAACAGCGACATCGACTTGCTCGTCGCGACCCAGCAGGCGGCCGCCTCCGGGATCGCTTTTGCCAAACTGGCGACGGAAACGTTCAAGTTGGTGGGAAACCGGCCGCTGCCGCCGGAAGATGAGGGCGCCGGCGAAGACATGCGGGAGCGCCTGGAGCTGCTGGACTGGATCGCTTACGCCCCGGAGCTGCCCATCATCCGCCGATTTTGGTTCACGGCGTTCGGCGAACGCTGTACACTGAAGCCCAAGATCACCGTTCCCGATCTGCGCGTGATCAAATCCCTGGTCGTGCGGGGATACGGCGTGAGCGTCCTGCCGGATTACCTGGTGGCGGAGGAGCTGGACAGGGGGCTGCTGCACGAATTGTGGCGCGCTCCCCGGCCGGTGCGGAACGACCTGTGGCTGGCCTGCCGGACCCAGGACCGGGCGGATCCGGCTTTTGCGGCTTTTGTGGATGCATTGCTGCAGAGGGCGGACATTTGACTAACGAATCATTATCAAATACAATTTATATATCAAATAAAAAAACAATAGTTAAGTGAAGGATGGTGCAGATGGCAAAGGTAGGATTTGTAGTCGGAAGCATCCGGAAAAATTCGTTCTCCGGCCAGGTGGCCCAAAATGTGGCGGCGCTGCTCCCCGCAGGCTACGAGGCGCGGTTCATCGAGATCGCGCATCTGCCGCTTTACAACCAGGACTACGACGAAAACAGCCCCGATTCTTACAAGGCGTTCCGGGAAACCGTCCGGGCGATGGACGCCATCGTGTTCGTGACGCCGGAACACAACCGTTCTTTTCCGGCGGCACTGAAAAACGCCCTCGACATCGGCTCCCGTCCCTACGGCCAAAGCGTCTGGAACGGCAAGCCGGCCCTGATTGTCAGCCAATCGCCGGGCAGCCTCGCGGGCTTCGGCGCCAACCACCATTTGCGGCAGGTGCTGGCGTTCCTGAACATGCCGGTGGTGCAACAGCCGGAAGTGTACATCGGCCAGGTGCACGAACTGCTCGGCCAGGACGGGAAAATCACCAATCAAGGCACCATCGATCTGCTGAAATCGGCGATCAACGCCCTCGTATCGCTGGTTGAGAAGCACAAGGCGTAATCGCTTGCCGCGCTGGAACTCATCGGTCAGAAGCGAATCCGTATACGGATGCCGGCCCGCGCCGGAATGCCGGAATATTTGCCGGAGCCCGGAGCCGGGCCTTATCTTTTTGTGCGGTCGGGAATGCCAAACATCCGGAGTCTCGTCCCGGGTCCGGTACGATTTCGGACCCGGGTCGGTTCCCCGACGGCCGGGTCCGTGGTATGATGCATAGTTGGTGTCAAGGAAGTGAATGTATCCAACGCGGACTTTGGGGAGGCCGCCATGATCCACGAAGTCAATGACATCTTGCATCACGCCTTCGCCGGCGCGCTGGTGGCGCTGCTGTTCGGCACACCCGGGAAATACCGGCTTTATGTCCTGATCGGGGTTGTCGCGGCCCTTATCCCGGACGTGACAAAGATCCTGTTTGACAGCGTGCTTTTGCACTCCCTCATCGCCGCGCCTTTCGTTTCGGTGCTAGGTGCGGGAATGGGGAAGGCCTTCTTACGCAAAGAGCTGTTTCTGCGCCTGTTCGGCGCGTTTTTGGCGGCCATGGTGCTGGGCCATCAATTGCTCGATATCATCGACAACGGCAATGAACTCTTTTTTCCCCTCATCAGGGAGGAATTGGAGTACAGCCTCATCAGCAAGGGGACTCCCGTGGTTTGGATCACGGCGCTGGCGGCGATGGCCGCCGGCTGGATATTCAGGCGAATCCGGCCGTTCGCCGTCGCGGGGATGGCGGCGATTTTGCTGTTCATTGGATTTCAGCTGGTTTCGAAAGAGATGGCGACGAATGCCCTGATCCAGCGGTATCCCTTCCCCCAGGCCACGGCCACCGTCTTTCCGACGGGGCAGTGGCCCTGGGACGAGATGGGCTGGTCCTATCAAGTGCGGTCCCCGTCTATTTTGGCCAGCGGGGATATTGACGCCGCGAGCGGCAATATCGCTCAAAGCATTTTTTACTTCACAACCCCCGGGGAAGGGTTGCATTACCGCGTCGAAGAATGGACGAAAACCGGCGGATCGTTCGCGATCACCTGTGTCGATGAGCGCAACGGCCAGATCGTCCGCTTTGTTTCGTCCGACGGCATCCAATGGCAGGCCGCTCCCTGAAAGACGAAGACAATATCCCTCCTGCTTCAACGTCTCCGGCATCCCGAAGAAATCTCCCATTTCGTCCGATACATGCCGTCACGGGAACCTTTGGCCGACCCGGTGGAAGAAAATATTCGGAGATTGTACGGGAAATGGGAGGAGTATTTGAAAGAAAAGAAGATCAAACTGGGGTCGGGCAAATGAGCCATGGGTGAGGTGCATCGACTTGTTTCTGAAAGTGGAGTGGATTCACGATTTCCCGGATCAACCGATTTTGATCTATTCCGAGTTGGATGAGGAGCGGTACGAAACCCGCAAGGTGGAAATTTTCCGTGACGGAAGGGTGGAATACGCGCCCCCGGAAAAAGAAACGGGCAGTACCTTTTTGTCCGACCAGCCCCTGCCCCCCGTGGAAGTCATCGCCATGGACCCGCAGTTTGTCCCCAGCGTCATTTCCGCGGAAGAATTTGAAAAGGTATGGGAAAAAGCGACAAGGATGGTTGGATGATTCGTTTCGCATTTACGCTGGACCGGGAAATCGACAAGGCGCTGGTTTCAACCGGAAATCTGAAATTGCTGGCGGATGTGGAAGGCCGTTTCGAAATCTTCATTCATGATCAATGCCTTTTCTCGGATGAATACTTTCCGCTTTTGGAGTTCGGCATCGGGCTGAAAAATTGGCTGTCCGGTGTCAGATCCCGGGATCCGGCGAATTTTTCTTTTGTAACGATGTCCTTTGCCGAGGGGCCGATATTGGAGTTTGTCAGGACCGCCGAGGGACAGTGGAAAATTTTCTCGCTGTGGCAGAAGTTCCAGTGTGACCGGGAATTTGCCGAAAGGACGTTGACGGATTCGGCGGAGAAGTTCTTGCGGGAACTGGAAACGGTGCTTGAACGGCGGTATGCTCTGCGATTGGACAATTTTGTCCGGATGCAACTCCCAAAAGAAAGAAGGGACGACGGTGGGCAGACCGGAAAGCGACATTGACTTTTCCCCTCTTTGCGGCCAGAAGGTCGTGGAAATCAACCGCATGTATCCGATCCTGGTCTTTGAAGAAGGCAGCCTCATGATCGAGTGCCCATGGAGACTGAGGAAAGGAAACCGAATCCTTGTGGGCCGGTCCGAGTTCCTGGACGAATCAAGACGTGAAAAGGCCTGTGAAGAACTGGAAAGCCACCTGGTGGGAAAGAAAATCGCCGAAATCGTGCATAATGCCGACATTTCGGACCTGACCGTCCATTCGGAGAGGATCTGATCCTGGAGCTGTTTCACGACAGTTCCTGGTATGAAGGCTGGCAAATGCATGGGCCGGGCGGTTTTTTGGTCATGTCGCTGCCCGGGGGAAGCTGCGCGTATTCTTCCAAATGAGCGTGAGGGCAGTCCGTTGCAAGCGGCTGCAAACGGTTTTTCAAAAATAACGGACATACCGTCCGCCCGCAAGCGTTTCAAACGATATGTCCGCCAATTTACTTGGGCGCGAAGTCCGACGTCCGCATCATCCCGGCATTGAGGGGATAGTGCCTGCAACGTACAGCGGTTTGGCGGCGCACAAAAAAAGGCTGCCGGCAGGGTCTGCCGGCAGCTTGGGGCGGCCCTGGAAGCGGACCGGATCAGGCGTCCACGACGTTTCGCAGCACGCTGACGGGAATATGCTCCGTCTTTTCATCAAAGCAGACGAACCAAATTGCCGCCCGGCTCGCCTGGAACAGGGCCGCTTCTTTTTTGATATGATTTCCCAGCTCGATATGGATTTTTTCATTCGGCGCCGGAGGCTCAATCAGATTTCCGAAGTATACGGAGTAAGTGTTTCCGCCCAATGTTCCCGCAAAGTAAAGCGTGCCTTGCGTCTCCGGGTCCTGCCTCAAATATCCGCCGTAATCCGTTTTGGATTTGTCCCCGGATTTGTGGACCAGGGCCACCATGATATCATTGAACGCGTTCCTTTCAAGAAAAACCAGATGTCCGTCCTTGACGTCCGCCACATGGAGAATGGTGTAATCGTCGTCGATGACGTTCCGGTCCAGCGCGTCCTGAATATCCTTTCGGGTGCCGATGCAGGAGGCTGCAATAAACACGGCCGTCAAAAGCAGCAAATATTTCGTGTAACTCCGAACTTACACAGCCATCCTTCCCCCGAATTGTCACCTGAGAGTTCAACGATGGTGTTCTTGCGCCGGAAAATAGAAATCGGCCGAAATGATATTATAAACTGTATGATGGGATATGGTAAGTTTCGTTTTCAGGGACGGTGAGAAGATGGAATCGCGCTGGACGAAAGCCGCCTTGTCGGTGCTGGAGCGAAAGGTGAAACCGGGATTGGTCCCGGATGCGGTCATCGATCCCGATTTCGAGCGGGAATTGGACGAACTTCGCCGGGAGCTGGCGGCGGAGGGGGGATCGGGAACGGCCCGGCATGCGCTTTTGAGCGGCCTCTACTTGTGCAACGCCAGTCTGGACAAATCCCACACGCTCGCCCAGAGCGTCCATGATGAGACCGGCAGCTATTGGCACGGCATCATGCATCGGATGGAGCCGGACTACGACAATTCCAGGTACTGGTTCCGCAGGACGGGATGCCATCCGGTGTTCCGGCGCCTGGCGGAGCGTACGGCGGAGTATCTGGCCGGGCCGGGCGTCATGCCCCCCGCGGGCACCGCGGCGGGGAAAGCCCTGGCGCAGCTGGCCTCGCGGGATTCGTGGGATCCGTTCCTGTGGATCGATATCGTCGCCGCCCAAGCCGGGGGCAGGCTGGGCGAAGAAGGACTGTCCGCCGTGCTGCATATCCAGTGGATCGAGCTGACGGAACTCTTGGACTATAGTTACCGCGCCTGTTTCGGAAAGTCCCTCGCGGACCGTTGACCGCACGCACCCGCCCGCCGTTCCCCGGATCGATCAGCCGTTCGGGGGATCGGGCGGTTTTGATTTTCAGCCCGCGGACAGGGGTCTGCAGATGGGGTCCGCAGGGTCCACGGATGGGGGCTGAATCCCGGATCCGCAGGAGGGGCAGTACTTGGGATCCGCATGACGCGGCAGCACTTCGGATCCGCAGGAGGGGGCCACCGACCGGCTCCTTTGGAATTTTGGTTAATTTTTTGACTCCAATGATCGTCCAGACCTCTCAAAATTGAAGTTGTAGTCGATTTATTGACTACATTGAGGGCCCCGGGCTCGTCGAACCGGATTTGTAGTCGATTTTTCGACCCAAATCATGAAATTTGTTTCCCGCGTCGGGTCGCGTAGTCGATTTTTCGACTATAATCACGTGGCCGGGCCGGGGAGGGCGCGCCTATTCAAAACCGGCCCTCGATCGAAAGGTCGCCTGTCCCCCCCCAGGAACAGCGGCACGGTCTGTTCCGCCGCGGCGGGAAACGTTGACCTCATCGGCGGATTCGTTCTTCGATCCGCAGGTTTATTTCACGCGCCTGGCCGCGATCGAATAGGCTTCCTCAACCAGCCGTTTCGTTTCTCCGGCGTTGTCGCCCTCCGGATTCAGGCTGCAAACGAAGTTCTGTTTGGCGTAGTGAGGGTGGGGCAGAAACACGTTGAGTGCGGTATAGTCGATGTCTTCGTCCTTCAGGGACGCGGTGAGGCGGCGGAAAGTCTCTTTGCTTACCCCGATATTGAGGCGATAGACGCCTTCCCGGTTCAGGTTGGAAACAATGTCGAAGTCGTTGTCCGAATCCGCAATGGTGACAAACGGAAAGCGGTGGTCGTCCCCGATGAAGAAAAACGCATAGCCGAAATTATCTTCCGTTTGCACATTCGGCAACCCCATGATCAGCGCTTCAAAATCCGCCTGTCTCATCATTTCCCCTCCTGTTCGTAATTGGAGATCTCGATCAGGTTCCCGTCCGGGTCCCGGATGTAGATGGAAAGAATCGGCCCTTTCGCACCGGTCCTCTTCACGGGTCCTTCTTCGATCGGAATGCCGTTCGACTGCAGGAACGATTGCCATTCCCGGACGGGTGTCGCGCTGATGAAGCACAGATCCGCCGATCCGGGGCACGGGGTTTTGGCCTTGGGTTCAAATTCGTTTCCATATTGGTGCAGGTTGATTTTTTGATCTCCAAACGCCAGCGCCTTCCGGTTGTTCCCGAACGTGATTTCTTCCATGCCCAAAATCCGCGTATAGAACCGGATCGTTCGTTCCATGTCGGCCACCGTCAATACCAGATGATCCAGGGATTCCACTTTCATCCATATCACCTCATGGGTTTATGAGAATTCCAGATTATGACGATAATAAATCATACGCACGAAACAGGCAACCGAAATGAAGTAACCGGAACTCGCAGCGCCCGGAAGCGCCAGAACGACGCGAAGGAGGCAACCATGACGGACGGCCAACGAAATGCCAGGCTGGATCCCTACTTCAACAAGCTTAAACGGTGGAAGGAAGAATTCAACCTGCTCAGGGAAATCGTGCTGGAATGCGGGTTGACCGAAGACTTCAAGTGGATGCACCCCTGCTACACCCACGACAACAAAAACATCGTCCTGATCCACGGGTTCAAGGAATATTGCGCGCTCCTGTTTCCCAAGGGCGTCCTGTTGAAAGACCCCCACGGCATCCTCGTCCAGCAGACGAAGAACGTGCAGACGGCGCGCCAGATTCGTTTTGCGAATGTCCGGCAAATCGAAGAGTTGAGGCCGATTCTGAAAGATTATATCCTCGAAGCCGTCGAAGCGGAAAAAGCCGGTTTGAAAGCGGAAGTAAAGAGGGAATTCGAGATCCCAGGGGAGCTTGAGCAAAAGTTCGCGGAAATCCCCGGCCTGAAAGCGGCATTCGAATCCTTGACGCCCGGCCGGCAGAGAGCGTACATCCTGTATTTCTCCCAGCCCAAGCAGTCCAAGACGAGAACAGCGCGGATCGAAAAATTTGTGCCGCACATCCTCGCCGGAAAGGGAATGAACGATTGAGGGAACCGGCCAAAACGGCTGCCCCGGAAGCCTGTCGCTTCGGGGCGGCCGTTTTGCATGTCTACCTACTTTGGTCAGTACCCCGGGCGGTTCCGGGTGATTATAATAATTCCGGCCATCTCCATAACATTTTTTATAGAAAATGGTATCATCCAAAGCGCCTTGAGGTGAAGCGGTACGTGAGGGAGTTGCTCGTTTTCCTGGTTGCACTCCTTGCCGTTGTCGCCGTCATTTCGGCGTCAGCCTTATATGATGGTTTGTCCGAAAAAAGGAAATCCGGCGCAAAAACAGGCAAAGACCGCGTCCAAAACCGAAGAGCGGGCATCCTGAAATTTGTCAGGCTAAACGATCTGGATAGGCTGCCCAGAAAATATCATCTGAAGCTGATTCCCGGTGCGCGGGGACTCATCGAGACATACCTGTAAAAAATAATGAACCGCTCCCGGTCACCAGGCGGACCGGAGCGGTTTATGTTTTGCGACCGAAAGCATGCAAGGCTCCCCTCGGTCAGGATGGAGGGGAGCCTTGCCTTTCGCTGGCGGTCTGTCAACTCGCCACTTGAAGCTTGCGTTGCAGTTCCCGCGCTTTGAGGTCGAACCGGTCGGCGTTCATCACCTTTACCCAGGCGGCGACGAAGTCGCGGACGAACTTCTCCTTGTTGTCGTCTTGCGCGTACACTTCCGCCAGGGCACGCAGGATGGAGTTGGAGCCGAAGACGAGGTCCACGCGGGTGGCGGTGTACATCAGTTCGCCCGTCTTCCGGTCGCGGCCTTCGTAGATGCCGTCTTCCGCCGGCGTCCATTTCAGCCGCATATCCAGCAGGTTTACGAAGAAGTCATTGGTAAGCACGCCGACGCGGTCGGTGAACACGCCGTGTTTGGAGTCCTTGTAGTTGGCGCCGAGCACCCGCAGCCCGCCGATCAGCACCGTCATTTCCGGCGCGGTCAGGTTCAGCAGCTGCGCCCGGTCCACGAGCAGTTCTTCCGGGCTGACACTGTACTGTTTCTTTTGATAGTTGCGGAATCCGTCGGCGAACGGCTCGAGCACCGCGAAGCTTTCGGCGTCGGTTTGTTCCGGCGTGGCGTCGCCGCGGCCGGGGGCGAACGGGACGGTGACGTCGAAACCGGCGTCGCGGGCCGCCTTCTCCACCGCGGCGCTGCCGCCGAGAACGATCAGGTCGGCCAGGCTGATTTCAAACGGCAGGTCCAGCTTGATGTCTTCCAGCACTTTCAGCACTTTGGCGAGCTCTTCCGGCTCGTTGACTTCCCAGTCTTTCTGGGGTGCCAGGCGGATGCGGGCGCCGTTGGCGCCGCCGCGATGGTCCGAGCAGCGGTAGGTGCTGGCGGAAGCCCAGGCCGTCTTGACCAGCTGGCTGACGGTGAGGCCCGAGTTCAGGATCCGCTTCTTCGCCTCGGCGATTTCCGCTTCGGTCAGGTCGTAGTTGCCCGGAGGTACCGGGTCCTGCCAGATGAAGTCCTCTTCCGGCACTTCCGGACCGAGGTATCTCGCCTTCGGTCCCATGTCGCGGTGCAGCAGCTTGAACCACGCCCGGGCGAAGGCCTGTTCGAATTCCTTCGGATTTTGCCAGAAACGGCGGGCGATCTTCTCGTAGACCGGGTCGAACCGCAGCGCCAGGTCGGTGGTGAGCATGATGGTCGGGACCTTTTTGTTCGGATCTTCCATGTCCGGCGCCAGGTGCTCTTCCTTGGGATCCACCGCCATCCACTGCCAGGCTCCCGCGGGGCTCTTGGTCAGCCACCAGTCGTAGCCGAACAGCATGTCGAAGTAGGAGTTGTCCCACTTGGTCGGCGTGGGCGTCCAGGCGCCTTCCAGGCCGCTGCCGATGGTGTCGCGGCCGTGCCCCTTGCCGTAGGTGCCTTGCCACCCCAGCCCTTGCGCTTCGATGGGCGCGGCTTCGGGTTCGGGGCCGACATGGGAAGCCGGTCCCGCGCCGTGGGCTTTGCCGAAGGTATGGCCGCCGGCGATGAGCGCAACGGTTTCCTCGTCGTTCATGCCCATCCGGGAGAAGGTGACGCGGATGTCATGGGCGGCCTTGACCGGGTCGGGCTTGCCGTCCGGACCTTCGGGATTGACATAGATGAGTCCCATTTGCGTGGCGGCGAGGGGGTTTTCCAGCTCCCGTTCGCCGGAGTGGCGGTTGTCGGCGAGCCAATCCCGCTCGGCGCCCCAGTAGATGTCTTCCTCCGGATGCCAGATGTCCGCCCGGCCGCCGCCGAAGCCGATGACGGGTCCGCCCATGGATTCGATGGCGACGTTGCCGGCGAGAACCAAGAGGTCCGCCCAGGAGATTTTGTTGCCGTATTTTTTCTTGATCGGCCACAGGAGCCGGCGCGCCTTGTCCAGGTTGACGTTGTCAGGCCAGCTGTTGAGCGGGGCGAAGCGCTGGTTGCCCGTGCCTCCGCCGCCCCGGCCGTCGCCGACGCGGTAGGTGCCCGCGGCGTGCCAGGACATGCGGATGAAGAGCGGGCCGTAGTGGCCGTAATCGGCGGGCCACCAGTCCTGGCTCTCGGTCATGAGCTTCTTGAGGTCTTCCTTGAGGGCGAAGTAGTCCAGCTTGCTGAATTCCACGGCGTAGTCGAATTCGGGGTCCAGGGGATTGGACTTGGTGTCATGCTGGCGGAGAATGTTCAGGTTCAGGGCGTTCGGCCACCAGTCATGGTTCTGCGTACCCCTGGAAGCATGGCTGGTGACACTTCCGTGGTAGGGGCATTGGGCCTGGCTGCTCGCGTTTTCGCTCATGTTTTCTTCTCCTTTCGCAGTAGATTGTTCACCAAAATACGGTTATGTTTCTCTCATTATAATTATTCTAATCACATAATCATTATAGATTATATCCAGTCAAATAGGAAGATCCTGAAATGAAGAATTTTTATGGGAAATCGATCTCACAAAAAACCTTGCCAAATTCTATATTCTATATAATATAGAATGTAGAATATAGGATATAGGATTCGGGGGAGGGTATCGAGCGGTGATTGCAAATCAGACGAAAGGTGAATCGGAATGATGACCGGCCAGGTTCCGTTTCGGGACAAACAGAACATCAGCCGCGACGTGGTGGAGTACATCAAGCAGCAGATTCTGAACGGAGAACTGAATCCCGGAGACCGCATCGTGGAGACGAGGCTGGCGAAGGAACTCGGCATCAGCCAGACGCCGATCCGGGAAGCGATGCACCAGCTGTCGGGGGAAGGCATCATCACCATCGTGCCGAACAAGGGGCCGGTGGTGAACGAGCTGAACAAGAGCGACGTGTTTGAGATCTATTCGCTGCGGGCCGTCATCGAAGGGCTGGCCATTCGCATCGCGACCCAAATTGCACCCCAGGAAGAAATCGACGCGCTGGAAGCTTTCTACATGTCCATGAAGGAAAAATTGCACGACGACACCGTGGATTCGCTGCTCAAGGAATCCCTGCATATCCACCAGACCATCATTTCCCTGTCCAGGCACAAGCGCCTCATTCAGGCCTACGAGTCGATTTCGTTCCAGATTTCGCTGGTGAACCGCATTCTTGGCCGGGAATCGACCAAGCAGAAGGAAGTCGATCAGCACTGGGAATTGATTGAAGCCTTGAAGCTGAGGGATCCGGACAACGCGGAAAGAGTGATGCGGCGGCATATTTACCGTTCCTATCGGGAGTTTATCGCGCTGGACGAGGACAAGCATTGGGAAGACGGCGAAACGCTGTGGTTCTGAGCGCGGCCGGACCCTCGAACGAATGAATCCGTGAAGGATACACCACCCGCATCGACCCGAGGAGGGATCGCGGTTGTGAATGAAGTTGCCCTGGAAATGGAAGGGATCTCGAAGGCGTTTCACGGCGTGAAGGCGCTGAACCGGGTCTCCCTCAGGGTTTTCAAAGGCGAAGTGCACGCCCTGATGGGAGAGAACGGCGCCGGAAAATCGACGCTGATGAAAATTCTTACCGGCCTGGTCAAACCGGATGAAGGACGCATTCATTTCTACGGCCGGGAAGTGCGCATCGACAGCCCGCAGACCGCCCTCCAGCTGGGCATCGCCATGATCCACCAGGAACTGAACCCGGTTCCGGAAATGACGGTGGCGGAAAATATTTTTCTGGGCCGGGAGCCTTCGCGGGCCAGATTTCTGGTCGACAAGAAGAAAATGTACCGCGAGACCCGCGATCTGCTCGATGCCTTCGGCTTTCATGTCGAACCGGACGCCAAAGTCGGCGGCCTGAGCGTGGCCCAGAAGCAGATGCTCGAGATCATCAAGGCGGTCTCGCGGCAGGCCAGGCTCATCATCATGGACGAACCGACTTCGGCGCTGTCGGAAGGGGAAGTCAGGGCGCTGTTTCGATCCATCGACCAGCTGCGGAAATCGGGTGTTCCGATCATCTACATCTCGCACCGGATTGAAGAAATCTTCAGCATGACCGACCGGGTGACCGTGCTGAGGGATGGGCAGTATATCGGCACGGAACCCACAGGCGAGCTGGATTCGGGCCGGCTGATTTCGATGATGGTGGGAAGGCCGCTTCAGGACATTTACCCCAAAGAAAAGGTCGACATCGGCGAAGTGGTGTTGGAGGCGAAAGGTCTGACCCGCAAACCGGCTTTTGAAAACGTTTCCTTTCAGGTTCGAAGAGGGGAAATTCTCGGTATCGCCGGGCTGATGGGAGCCGGGCGCAGCGAAGTGATGCGGGCGCTGTTCGGCATTGACCGGCTGGACGAAGGGGAAGTGTGGCTGGAAGGCCGCAAACTCCGTATCCGCCATCCTTCCGAAGCCATCCGCCACGGCATGGCCATGGTCACCGAAGACCGCAAGGAATACGGACTTGTGCTGTGCCGGCCGATCCGGGAAAACATGTCGCTGGCCCACCTGCCGCTGAGCGGCGGAAACCCCGTGCTGTCCAAAAGCGCGGAAACGAAGCGGGTCCGGGAAATGGCCGGCAGCATCAACATCAAGATGAGCGGCATCGACCAGCTGGTGCAAAACCTGAGCGGCGGCAATCAGCAAAAAGTGGTGCTGTCGAAGTGGCTGATGATCAAACCGAAACTGCTGATTCTGGACGAACCGACCCGCGGCATCGACATCGGGGCGAAAGCGGAAATTTACCGTTTGATTTCCAGCCTGGCGAAGGAAGGCATGGCGATCATCCTGGTCTCCTCCGAATTGCCGGAAGTGCTGGGCATGAGCGACCGGATTCTCGTCATGGCGGGAGGCAGAATCAGAGGCGAGTTTGCAGCGGGAAGCGTAACTCAGGAACAAATTCTAGCCAGCGCAATAGGGGGCGATAAGAGTGCCTGACGGGAATTCCGCCAAATCCAGGCTGTCAGGGCCAAAGCCGTCCATGAACATCGCCGTGTCGGATATGGTGCGCAAGTACGGGCTGATTCTCGCCCTGCTCCTTGGCGTGGTGATCCTCAGCATCATTTCGGACGCGTTTCTGACGTTCAACAATCTGATGAACGTGCTCCGGCAGGTGTCCATCAACGGGATTCTGGCGGTGGGCATGACGCTGGTTATCCTGACGGCCGGCATCCGTCGTGCCGTACGGGAACGAACAGGAACGCGGGCGCATCGAAGCGCTGATCCGCGATGACGAACGGGTGCGGGACGCGATCCGCCATCACGCCGAGGTGAAGCCGTACCGGCTGGACATGGAGGCCCCGGGCGCGCTGGCCGGCAGATCGGCGTTCAGCATCGTCGGGGTGGATAAAGCGCACCTGAAGGCGGCGCGGCCCGCGCTTCACTCCCGTGCCCCCGAATTCGCCACGGACGAGGACGCCTGGAACGCGGTCTTGCGCGGGGACGATTACGTCATCCTGCATGAAAAGTTCGCCCACGCCGCGTCCGAAGGGCTCGACCATTCGGTGCGGAGAGGGATGCCGGTCCGCATCCTTCAGCCGGGCGACACGATTGAAGTGTACATCTATCCGAACCTGTCTTCCCGGCCGTATTCGTTTGAATCCGAGATGTACCGTTCCATGACCGAAGAAGAAGCGCGCGAAATCCAGCGGAAAATGGTCGAGGAAATCGAAGAGCGGCGGCGGACGGAAAACACGCCGGTCGGCGTCCGCAGGATGAAGATCGCGGGATTCGCCGGCATGGAAGAGCGCTTCGAATATTACAACGCCTGGTTTGTGCCCCCGTCCTTTGCGGAAGCGTTCCGCAGCCATGGATACCGCTGGCCGGACGACACCGCGGAGGGGTTCTGGCTGCTGGACGTGAACTTTGGCAATCTGGAGACGGTCCATCGGATGCAGGAGCGGTTTTTGCTGGCCGGGTTCGATACGCTGAAGGTGCCCGCCCTGGAGCAGATGGCGCGCTCCGCGATGGACCGGCATACGTACCTGATTTTCATCGCGTTCATGATGCTGTCCGTATTGATCGGCATGGCCGGATTGGCCGTCGTGCAGCACAGGGCCGTCCGCGAGCGGGCGCGCCAGCTGGCGATGATGCGCTTCATCGGCATCGGAAGGCGGCAAATCTCGCAAATGTTTCTGCTGGAAGGCGTCTGGATCGGCTGGACCGGCATATGGAACGGCGCGTTGTTCGGCTCATTGGGCGGTTATCTGCTTTTCCGGGTGATGGAAGTGAACTGGCCTCCCGGCATCCCGCCTCTTGCGTTCCATTATCCGTTCGCGCAGGCTGCGGCCATCCTGGCCGTCGCGATGCTGTCGGCCTGGCTTCTCAATCTGTGGCCCGCGAGGAAGGGCAACCGTCTGCCCCCCGCGGAAGCGATTCGTGTCGCCGACTAGCACCCGGACGGTCATGGTCCGTGTCGCCGACCAGCGCCCGAACGGTCATGGTCCGTGTCGCCGACCAGCACCCGGACGGTCGTGATGACGGCTTTGGCGGATCATGCGCGCGGCCGCCCCATGTCCGGGCAGACCCTCACCTCGCGCGGGGTGAGGTTTTTTTTATTTTGGGCCTATGAAAAATAGACCTTACGGGCTTCCAGGGGGATCGGCAGAATGATTCCAGATGAGGTGACAGGCCATGACGCTGGTAAAACCGATCTGCCTGAAATATGTGAAATACGCCATCATGGCGGCCGCCATCACGTTGGGTTTGTGCTTGTTTGCCGCGTCGAAAGCGCATTCCGCCGACGGGCCGGCACTCGGATATTATTCCTTTGCCGGTGCGAATACGAACAACGACGGTACCGCCACAACGGCGGACGGCTTTTTCATCATCGACCGGCATGACGGCAGCGGATTCAATTCATCCGTGTTTGGCCATATCCTTCTCCGTGATGGTAATATAGCCTTGAAAAAAAACTACGACTGACCAATTAACATACAATATTTGTTTTCCGTTTCTTGTAGATGCTTTTCGGGATTGCTTCTAAACCGTCTCCGTTTGGCTCCTTCTGCCAATCGGGAGGCCCAACGCTGGCGTTCTGCCCGGAAGGTTTGATAATCGACACGTTGGAGTCTTTTCAGTATGTCGTCCTGT
>Ga0310826_100596_pt1 | contig 31608 bp, 29 predicted proteins | sample WT_ome_FD_201306 | JGI IMG/M metagenome (GOLD analysis project Ga0310826, IMG submission 201306) | Sorghum-adapted microbial communities enriched on wild type (WT) sorghum from Joint BioEnergy Institute, Emeryville, California, United... ... | reverse complement strand
TACTGATACCAGATATTTAAAGCGGTTGCCGAAGGAAGAAAAAATGAAACCGCTAACAAGGGATTGGCTCTTTTTCGCGTGATCCATCATCCCCAAAAAAAGTGCCCACACTGGCTTGACTCAGACCTTGGCCCCGCTTGCGCTTGCGCGCTTTCGCGAAACATACTAATATGAGAAAGAGAATGGCCGGCCCCGCGCGGGCCGCCCGGCACAACCGAAGGAGGAACAGCTGCCCATGATCATCGAACAGACCGGCCTGAACGGCTTGACCAGCGATCTCGAGCATCTCGACGAATCCGCGGAGAAACTCGGTTTCGTCCGCTGGCAGTGGGAATACAACCGCGCGACGTACGACCTGAAGCTGGAAGACAAGTCCGGCGGCGACGACTATTTCCTTCGCATCAGCGCGCGAGCCGTCGAGGGAAAGCTGGAATCCCCCGACGCCATCCTGGCCATCGAGCACATCTACATCGGCAAGGCGACGTTCCCGCACGGACTCGACTACGAATCGCCGATTCCCGAACCGATTCTGAACACCGCGAAGCAGCGTCTCGATGAACTGAAATCGCTGCTCAGCTGACCGGCAAGTTTCCATGAACGCGCAGCAGAACAGCGGCCCCCGGGGCAGACCGGATTTCCTGCTGCTCATTCTGACGCTGCTCCTGGTCGGATTCGGACTCGTCATGGTGTTCAGCGCCAGTTCGAACTACGCGCTCGCCTCCGATTTGTTCAACCGGGATCCGCTCTATTTTACGAAAAGGCAGCTTGTCTGGATCGCGGCGGGCATGTTTCTGCTGCTGGTGCTGATGAACGTCCCGTATCGCCGGTTCAAGAACGGCTATGTGCTGTTCTTCATCCCGGCGCTGATCCTGCTCGCGCTCGTGCCCTTCATCGGCGAGGAGCGCCACGGCGCCCGCAGCTGGTTCGGCATCGGGACGCTGGGCATCCAGCCGACCGAGTTCGCGAAGCTCGCGCTCATTCTGTATCTGGGCGCCGTCATCACGAAGAAGGACGAGCGGTTCCGCGACTTCAAGCACGGCCTGCTTCCGGTCACGCTGGTCGTCGCGTTCGTCTGCTTCCTGATCATGCTGCAGCCGGACCTCGGGTCCGCCATGGTCATCGCAATCTTCGCGGCGGTCGTCATTTTCGCCGGCGGCGCCGATCTGAAGCATCTGTTCGTGCTCGGGCTTTCGACGGCCGTCGTGGTGACGGCCTGGGCGAGCGTCTCGATGCTCATGGACCCCGACGCATGGTCTTACCGGATCGAGCGGCTCACCTCGTATCTCCATCCGTTGGAAGACGAACTGGACAGCGGGTATCATCTGGTCAAATCGCTCGAAGCGCTCGGACACGGCGGACTGACGGGTGCGGGTTTCGGACACGGCGTGCAGAAGTTGAAGTATCTTCCGTTTCCCTACAACGACTTCATTTTCTCGGTGATCGCCGAAGAATTCGGATTCATCGGATCGGTCGTGTTTCTGCTGACCTATCTCTTCTTCATCTGGCGCGGTATCGTCATCGCGCTGCGCTGTCCGGATCCCTACGGCACGATCGTCGGCATCGGCATCATGAGCATGATCGGCATCCAGGCCTTCATCAACATCGGCGGCGTCATCGGGGCGATTCCGATTACCGGCGTGACGCTGCCGCTCATCAGCTACGGCGGCTCTTCGATCATCGTGACGCTGGCGTCGATCGGCATTCTGCTCAGCATCTCGCGGGAATACAACCGGGTGGCGCGGGTGGAGCAGGAGCAGGCATCGCGGGTCGCGAGACCCGACGCGCCGCGATTCGGAACCGTCCAAGCGCGCAGGAGATGACGGGACGGCCAATGCGGAAGAAAAAACGCGGGACGGCATCCCCTTCGGGAGCCGTCCCGCTTTCTCGGTCAATTGACGCGCTGCGGCGCTTCTTCCTTCTCCTCGTCCTTGAACGCGACGCCTTCCACCTTCACGTTCACTTCGACCACGTGAAGCCCGGTCATGTTCTCGACCGCCTGGCGCACGTTGTCCTGAAGCTGCCGGCACACCGCGTGAATCGGAATGCCGTATTGCACGATAACGCGGAGGTCAATGGCCGCTTCGAGCTGCCCGACCTCGACCGAAACGCCCTTTTGCACATTTTTGCCGCTGAGCCGTTTTGCGAGTCCTTCCGATATGCCGCCCGACATGCCGGCGATGCCCGGCGTCTCCAGCGCCGCCATGCCGGCGATCGTGGCGACGACGTCATCCGATATGCGAATGTTGCCGCCAAGAACGTCTTCGGTCATCTTCGTCATCTCCTCTGGTACCATATGTACCCATTGTAAAGGATTGCCCGGGCGCCAATCAAGTGCGCGGGGCCAAGAACGAAAGGCCGCCCCTCACCGGGACAGCCTTCCTTCGCCCAGCGCTTCGTACAGCGCGGCCAGATTGCGTTCGAGCGTCTGGATCATCTGCTTGCCGGTCGACTCGCTGATGAGCCCGGCCCGGATCGCGAAATCGACCTCTCGCGAAAATCCGTACATCTGGGTGTCCAGCACTTCCTCGTAGAGCGGACATTTGCGCGTGGTCAGATTGTCCATCTGAACCTTGATCAGTTTCTCGATTTTATCTGCATCTTCCTGAAGAAGAAGGAGCGCCTTCTGATTCAGGTGAACCATGACATCCGATGATGAAGACACGGTACTCTCCCCCCTGCGGCCGCCCGCGCCGTCTGATAGCCGTCTTATACTTGTATATTAGACGAATTCGGGTCAAACCTCAAGTTTGGTTCGTCCCGCGGCGCCGGCCCGCCGGGATCCCGGCGGCGGGAACGGGGAAGAGGCAGGGGGAAGGATCAGTCCGAAACAATCGTAACGTTCAGATTGTGCTTCGCGAATACTTCCGCCATGGCCGCCTTCGCTTCTTCGGCGTCCGGTCCGTGCACATGAAGTTCGTACGAATGGCCGCTCACCAGCGTCGTGAACAGGCCGAGGATGCTCTTGACGTCAATGTACTTGTTCTCGGCTTGCAGCACGATGGACGAACGGAAACGGTTGGCCGTTTGGGAAATATCCACGATTGCCGCATTGTTGGACATGTCGATTCCCTCCATAGGAAAAGGATGAACTTTTCTCCATGATAGCGTGATTTCCTTCCGCCTACAAGAGGAAGCTGCATACTCGCGCAATCTACGTCAAATTTTCCGGATTAAGCTCTTCCAATTCGGGGATGACAAATCGGCCGTCCTTGCGGATCAGCCGGCCGTCGAACCAGATTTCGCCTCCCCCGTATTCCGGACGCTGGATGAGCACGAGATCCCAGTGGACGGCGGAGCGGTTGCCGTTGTCGGTCTCCTCGTACGCCTGCCCCGGCGTAAAATGGAGACTTCCCGCGATCTTCTCGTCGAACAGCGTATCGTTCATCGGGTGCAGGATGTGCGGATTGAAGCCGAGGCTGAACTCGCCGATGTAGCGCGCGCCTTCGTCGGTGTCCAAAACCTGGTTCAGCCGCTCCGGATCGTTCGCGTCGGCCTCGACGATGCGCCCGTCCCTGAAGGTGAACCGGATCCGCTCGAAGGTGAACCCGCCGCGGTTGCTCGGCGTATTGTAGGTGATCGTGCCGTTCACCGAATCGCGGACCGGCGCCGTAAACACTTCGCCGTCGGGAATGTTCCGTCTGCCGGAGCACTTCTTCGCGCCGATGCCCTTGATCGAGAAGGTCAGGTCCGTGCCCGGCCCGGTGATCCGCACCTGGTCGGTGCGCTCCATCAGCGCCTTGAGCGGTTCCATCGCCTTGTCCATCTTCGCGTAGTCCAGGTTGCACACCCGGAAATAGAAGTCTTCGAACGCTTCGGTGCTCATGCCCGCAAGCTGTGCCATCGAGGCGGTCGGCCAGCGCAGCACGATCCATTTCGTGTGCTTCACGCGCTGCTCGAGATGCACCGGCTTCATGTAGAGCTGCTCGTACAGCCGCATGTTCTCCTCGGGGACATCGGCCAGCTCGCTGATGTTGTCGCCGGCGCGCACGCCGATGTAGCCGTGCATCCGGCGCATGCGCTCGAGATCGAAGGCCGCCCATTCCCCGATCTGTTCGCGCGTCGCGTGGCGGAGCAGCGTGCGCAGCACGGACCGGTCGGACAGCTCGACATACGGCCGGCCGCCGCGCTTCGCGACGGCTTCGGCCAGCGCCTTGGCCAGCTCCTTCTCCCCGCCGGTCACTTCGATCAGCACATTCTCGCCAGGCCGGACATCGATCGAATAGCCCGTCAGGCGTTCCGCAAGTTCCGTGATTCGCGGATCCCGCATTTTGCCAACCTCCCCTGGTTTCGTTCCGGCTTCAGGCGCCGGATCGCGTTGTCATGGTGAAGACGGCTTGCCGTCGAAGCCGTCCAGCGTCGTTCGGGTCACCTGCTCCTCCGTGCGCGTTCTGCCGCCCGACTCGTATCGGAGCACGGTCTTTTCCTCAAGCTCGAGCGGCAGCATCGTTCTGCGGTCGATCGTGACGAGCACGGTCGTCTCCGCCTCGAGGCCCTCCAGCAAGCGGTCCAGCTCCCGCCTGAACCGCTTCGTCTCCCGCGTCAGCGCGCGGCGGAACTTGTCCGCGGACGCGGCCTCCCCGCCCCGGAGATCGCTCTCCTCAAGTTCGGACTCCGCCCGCTCCGCGGCCCGTTCGAACTGCCTCGTCAGCCTGGCCTTCACATCGCGCGCCGCCTCCTCGCCCGACAGCTTCACGCGCAGCGCCACGCAGCCCTCCGGAGCATTCCCGGCATATTCGATCCCGGCGTTCTTCCCCGCGAGCTCCGCGAGCCGGGAAGCCGGCGTCTCCGCGTCCGCCGCCTGCGCCAAGCCGCCGGACAGGCCGCGGATCGTGCGAACGGCGTGGCCGGCGATCTCGCCTTCATACGATTCCAGCTCGTGCAGCTCGACTCCGCCGGACAGCACGGCAGTCCGCGACCGGAACGTGTACCGGTCCACGCCTTCCAGTCCGGCGGACGCGACGGACAACAGCTCGGACGGACTGCGGTCCGTTTCCGGGCCGGCACACCCGATCTGCATGGCCGCAAGCAGAACCGACAGCCCGCATCCGAGGCGGCGGATATGGAGCCGGCAGCCCATGCGCCATCCCTCCCGTTCTTCCGGATTCTCCGGCATAGGCTTTCCCCGCGGGCCGCCAGGTTATGCGGCGCCTTTCATCCCGAAACGAAAACGGCCGGCCGGTCGTCCGGGCGGCTACCCGGCAATGACCGTGTTCCGGCCTCGATTCTTGGCGGCATAGAGCGCCATGTCGGCGCGGTAGAACAGCGTCTCGGGGCTGATCTTCTCGTCTTCCTGCGTCCATTCGGAAACGCCGCACGACACCGTGACATCCGGATCGGTCTCCGTCTCGACGCGCTGCCGGATCCGCTCGGCGACGCGAACCGCCTGGTCGATGCGCACCAGCGGCAGATAGACGGCCAGCTCTTCGCCGCCCCAGCGCGCCGCGATATCGGTCTCGCGGATGCACGATTTGATGACGTTGCTCACCTGGATGAGAATCTGGTCGCCGATCTGATGCCCGTATGTATCGTTCACCCGCTTGAAGTAATCGATGTCGACCAGAATGAGCGAGCCGGCGGGGTCCTGCCGCTGCCGCAGCTGGATCTGTTCGTTCAGGTAATGGCGCGCGTGCAGGCCCGTCAGGTTATCCGTGATGACCATCCGCCGGACGGCGGCATGGAGCGTGGCGTTCGCGATGGCGAGGCCGACGTGCGACGAGATGACCTGCAGCAGTTTGTAGTTGTCGTACGAGAAGAAGTTCGCGCTCCGGTGCGCGACGAAGATGACGCCCCCCACCTCGCCGCCGACGAAGATCGGCGAGGCGATGAGCGACCGCGCCCCGGTGACCTCCATCAGCTTCGATTCCACGTTGTCCGATTCGCGGTAATCGGAGATGATGAGCGGCTCCTTCGTCTGCATCACGATGCCGCAGAATCCGTAGTCCGCGGGAAACGATTCGTCCACCAGCGCCGGGATGTTGGAAGACATCACGACGAAGCGGCGCGCGTCGCGGTCGAATTGCAGCACGCAGCAGAATTCGGCCTTGAAGACGTTCAGGAATTCGGTCGTGACGAACTCGAAGATTTCCTTCGGCCGGAGCGACTGGTTGAGCCGCTTCGCCATATCGTTGATGAGCTGCAGTTCCGCGATGAGCAGATTCGACTGCTCATACAGCTTGGCGTGCTCGAACGCGGATCCGGCCTCCTCGGCAAGCATGACGAAGGCGGGCAGATCCGCCTCGTTCCATTCGCCCGGCCCCAGCTTCAGATCGAGAACGCCGTAGACCGCCTGTTTGCCGGAAAACGGAACGGCGACTTCGACCGATCCGTCCTCCCGGTATTCCGTAATCGGCCGGCTCTCGAGGAACGAGCGGGCGCAGATTTCGTCGACGCCCTGCCGGAACACCAGCGGCTTGACGCGCCGGTCGACGGCCGCGTAATCCTGTGACAGATGCAGCTCCAGTTCCGCACCGGCAAACAGCGACTCGATGATGCCAATCGTTTCCTTGAGCAGGGAAGGGACGTCGATCTGGTCATGCAGCCTCCGCACGGCGTCATACAGCAGATCCTTGCGCTTCCACACCTTGTCGGCTTCCCGCTGGAACTTCACGATGCGATGCAGCAGGCGGCGCTCCGCCGCGGCAGCCAGCCTGCTGTGGAAATGCAGGGAGCCGGACTCCGCCAGCATTCGGCAGGCGTCCGTTCCGACAGCAGGGGGCATGACGAATCCGAGAACCGCGCAGATGCCAAGGGAGTCATGCTCTTTCACGGGATAAGCCGCCGCGAAGCCGCCGTCCGGCGTCCGGCCCGCCTCCACGGCGCCGCCTGAACGGGCGGCCCGCAAGGCGCAGTCCCGGAGCTCCTCATCGACCTCTTCCGGCACCTCGCCGGCCCGGGCCAGCTCGTCGCCGTCAATGCCGAACAACCTGAACGCGCACCCGGACCAGGCCCGGCTGTCCCTGATCTCTCCCAGCCACATCTCGAAACTGTCCGCTAGCAGCGGCCGGATCGGCCTATTCCGCTCTTCGCCCGCGCTTTGGACCGGGGAAGGCGAACCGTCGACTTCGTGATCGCGCATAGGCAACCCTTCCTGCCGCACACGGCAAATCAAGTTGGAACCCAACCGACCAACCGATTAGAATAATAACTCTATCATACCGTATTTTTAATCATTTTGCACTAGTTTCCCCATCAACAAGAAAGAATTGGGAATCTTTTCGGGACTTTATTCCCAGACGCCCCGGACTTCGGCAGGACGACCGGCGCAAGCGGACCCGGATGCGCGGATGAAAGGGAAACGCAAGACGCGCCTTGACATTGCCCCGCGTTTCCCTATAATATCTATGTGTTGAATAGGGCTACGGTTTTGTGTCACCCTCACGATGTCCGCCGCCGGCGGGCCGCGGCTGATTTTTGCCCGCCGGGACCGGATGCGAGGTTGCAAGGCGGCGTCGGCGAATCGTTAACCCTTTTTCAAACAACCATTTGAAGAAGGAGAACATTCACAGACATGGCACGTTACACTGGACCCAGATTCAAACTGAGCCGCCGGCTCGGCATTTCGCTGAGCGGCACCGGCAAAGAACTGAAACGTCCCTACCCGCCGGGACAGCACGGCCCCGGCCAGCGCCGCAAGCTGAGCGGCTACGGCATGCAGCTCCAGGAGAAGCAGAAGCTGCGCCACATGTACGGCCTGAGCGAGAAGCAATTCCGCAACCTGTTCGACAAGGCCGTCAAGATGAAGGGCATCGCGGGCGAGAACTTCATGTTCCTGCTGGAAAGCCGGCTCGACAACCTCGTCTACCGGCTCGGCTTCGCGAACAGCCGCGCGGGCGCGCGCCAGCTGGTCGCCCACGGCCATGTGACGGTCAACGGCAAGAAGGTCGACATTCCGTCGTACCTGGTGCAGCCGGGCGACGTCATCGGCCTGCGGGAGCGCAGCCGCAACCTGAAAGTGATCAAGGAAGCGCTTGAAGCGCGCCGCCATCTGCCGAACTATCTCGAATACAACGACCAGGCGATGGAAGGCCGCTACATCCGGCTGCCGGAGCGTTCCGAGCTGTCCCAGGACATCGACGAACGCCAAATCGTCGAGTTCTACAGCCGCTGATCCGCAACGCGGCGGAACGAAGAAGGGCCCCTTCCCCATTCCGGGGAAGGCGGCCCTTCCTTCTTGTCCGCAACTTCATCAGACCAGGCGGATCTTCGCGAACTTCCGTTTGCCCACCTGTACGATGTCGCCGTCCCGGGGACGGATCGGCTCGTTCGGATTTCCGATCCGCCGCTCGTTCACGCGCACGGCTCCCTGCTGCACGCTGCGCCGCGCTTCGCTGCCGGACTGCTGCAGTCCGAGCGCCGTCAACAGCTTTACGATGCGGATCGCCCCGTCCTCCAGCTCGACCAGCGGAAGATCGACCGTCTCGATGTCATCGGGCAGCTCGCGCTGCTGGAACACGGTCACGAAGTGCCGTTCCGCCGCCTCCGCCGCCTCCTCGCCGTGGTACATCCGGACGAACGTGCGGGCCAGACGCATTTTCGCGTCGCGCGGATGGACGGAGCCGTCCTTCAGCCCCTGCCGCAGCGCCTCGAGCTCTTCCAGCGAAACATCGGTCGCCAGCTCGAAATACTTCACCATCAGCTCGTCCGGCACGGACATCGCCTTGCCATAGATCTCGTTCGGCTCTTCGTCGATGCCGATGTAGTTGCCGAGGCTCTTGCTCATCTTGTTCACGCCGTCGAGCCCTTCGAGGAGCGGCAGCATGATCGCCACCTGCTGCGCCTTGCCGTATTCCCTTTGCAGCATCCGGCCCATGAGCAGGTTGAACTTCTGGTCGGTCCCGCCGAGCTCGATGTCGCTTTCCAGCGCCACGGAATCGTACCCCTGCATGAGCGGATAGAAAAACTCGTGGATGCTGATCGGCTGGCCGGACTGGTACCGCTTCGTGAAATCGTCCCGCTCGAGCATGCGGGCGACCGTTATTTTGGCGGCCAGCCCGACGACATCGGCGAACGTCAGCGGCGCGAGCCAGGTCGAGTTGTAGTGGATCGTCGTCCTGTCCGGATCGAGAATTTTGAAAATCTGTTTCTGGTACGTCTCGGCGTTCCGCTTCACATCCTCTTCCGAGAGCTGCTTGCGCGTCTCGGATTTGCCGGTCGGGTCGCCGATCCGGCCGGTGAAATCGCCGATGATGAGCTGCACCTCGTGGCCGAGCTCCTGGAACTGGCGCAGCTTGTGCAGCACGACCGTGTGGCCGATGTGGATGTCCGGCGCGGACGGATCAAGCCCGAGTTTCACCCTGAGCGGCCGTCCCGTCCGGACGGACTCGATCACCTTCGCCTCCAGCTCCTCTTCCGGCACGATTTCCACGACGCCGCGGCGGATGACCTTAAGCTGCCTCTCCACTTCCGCCCGCTGGGCGGACGTGAGTTCGGTTCGTTCCGACATGTCCGTTCCTCCGTTTGCCTGTGGCGTTCTCTTCCGTCTGCGAGCGGCGGTCGCCGCCGGACAGCAAAAAAAGCCCTTCTCCCAAGGGACGAGAAGGACTTGCCGCCCGCGGTACCACCCTCGTTAAAGCGCGCATCCCCATGGGGAAATCCGCGCTTTCGCTCGATTCGCGCGTTAACGGGCGCAACCGGGCCCGGCTACTTGGCTAAGGGGGGCGGTTCGCCGAACCGGCTCGGGGAGGTAATTCGCCCGGCGGCCCGCAGCCGGTTCGCAGCGTCCACCGGCTCTCTGGATGCGGCATTCCGCAGGCTACTCGTTCCCGTCATCGCCTTTCGGGATGAAATCCGATACCTGCGTTATACCATACGCCGGAGCGGATCGTCAACCGGACGCGGCGCGCCGGTGGGGCTCGTTTCCAAGCCCGGCTCGGCAAAAATGTGCTATAATGGTAGACGTGATTTCGGAGGGGGAGATTCAACCATATGGAACAGGGCAAGAGGCCGTCCGCGGGAAGGGGATGGCTGATCTTCGGTTACGCCGTATGGCAGACCTTCAAATGGCTCATCATTTTCGGCATCATCATCGGCCTGTTTGTCGGCGGCGCCGTAACCGGCTACGTCGCTTCCCTCGTGAAGGACGAGCCCGTTCGGCCGCGTTCGTATATCGAGAGCAAGATCGGCGAATACGATGTGACGGGATACGTCTACTTCAACGACGACACGCCGATCGGCCAGCTGCGCACCTCGGAGGACCGACAGCTCGTCAAGTACGACGAGATTCCGCAGGTGGTCATCGACGCGGTGCTGGCGATCGAGGACGACGATTTCTTCCGCCACATGGGCGTCGACATCTGGGCGCTGGGCCGCGCCATCAAGCAGAAGGTGTTGAACGAGGACACGCAGACGGGAGGCAGCACGCTGACGCAGCAGCTCGCGCGCCGCGTTTTCCTGTCGCTCGAGGTGACGGACAGCCGGAAGGTGCGGGAAATTTTCCTCGCCCTTCGGCTTGAGCGCTTCCTGTCGAAGGAGGAGATCCTGACCGCCTACCTGAACAAGGTGCCGTTCGGCAACGGTTCCTCCGGCTACAACCTGTACGGCGTCAAGGCGGCGGCCAAGGGGATCTTCGGGATCGACGATCTGAACAAGCTCAATCTCGCCCAGGCGGCCTATCTGGCGGGATTGCCGCAGCGGCCGTCCGCCTACACGGCGTTCACGAGCAAGGGCGAATACAACGAGAAAGGCATCGAGCTTGCGATCAACCGGCAGAAGCTCGTGCTCCGGCGAATGCTCGAGACGGGGCGCATCACGCGGGATCAATACGAGGAAGCGCTGGGCTTCGACATCCGCGCATCGCTCGCGAAGCCGGAGAAGAAGGCGTACAACACCTATCCGTACCTGATGCTCGAAGCCGAGCGCCAGGCGGTCGAGATTCTGCTCAAGCTCGAGAATCCGGAGCTGACGGACGCCGACCTGTCCAAGCCGGAATACGCCTACAAGATCGAGGAGAAGCGCGAGGAGCTCCTGCGCGGCGGCTACCACATCTACACGACGATCGACAAGGAAGTCTACGATCTGATGCGCGCCATCGCTTCGGATCCGGACAACTTCTCCCCCGACCACGAAGAGAAGGGCATGGAGCAGGTCGCGGCGATGATGATCGACCACAAGACCGGCGCCATTCTCGGCATGATCGAGGGGCGCGACTTCTACGAGGAGCAGATGAACTACGCGACGCAGATGACGCGCCAGCCGGGTTCGACGATGAAGACGATCGCCGCCTATCTGCCGGCCATCGACATGGGGCTCATCCAGCCGGCCTCCATTCTCGACGACGCGCCGATCGTGCTCAAGGACGGCCAGAAGGGCTTCCACTTCCCGAAGAACTCGGCCGGCAACTCGTCCCACGGCGGGTACAACGGGCTCGTCACGGCGCGGGAAGCGCTCAACCGCTCGCTGAACCTGCCGGCGCTGAAGCTGTTCCTGGAGAAGGTGACGATTCCGAAGGCGTGGGAATTCGTGCGCAAGCTCGGGATTACCACGCTGCAGCCGGAGGACGAGTACGCCCAGACCGGCGTCATCGGGGGCTTGAGCCTCGGCGTCACGGTCGAGGAGCTGACGAACGCCTACGGCGCCATTCCGAACGGCGGCGTGTTCAATGACGCTTACCTGATCCGCAAGATCACGGACTCGAGCGGCAAGATCATCTACGAGCACAAGCCGCGTCCGGTCCAGGTGTTCTCCGATCGGACGGCGTTCCTCGTCACGGACATGCTGCGCACGGTCATCACGAACGGCACCGGCTCCGTCGTGCGGCGGGAATACGAGAACAAGGAGATCCCGATCGCCGGCAAGACGGGATCGACGCAAAGCTACGGCGATGTCTGGTTCATGGGATTCACGCCGGACATCACGCTCGGCGTATGGGCGGGATACGAGAAGCCGGTCCATACGCTCACCGGAGACGCGCGCTACCGGGCCCAGCACATCTGGTCGAAGATCATGAACGAGGTGACGAAGGCGCGGCCGGATCTGTTCCCGACGAAGGAATTTTCCCGGCCGCAGGGCGTCGTCAAGGCGACGGTGTCCGGCGTCAGCGGCAAACGCCCGACCGAATTGACGCGGCAGTACGGCAAGCTGGTCACCGACTGGTTCAACGAAGACTTCCTACCGAAGGAAAACGACGACGCGCTCGCCAAGATGAAGGTCGTCGAATACAAGGGCATGCCGTACATCGCCCAGCCGGCGACGCCGGCGGATTTCGTCCGGGAGAAGGTGCTCGTGGTCCGCGAGAAGCCGCTCGACGTGCTGTTCGAGGAGATCGAGGCCGCGATGGCGCAGATGCGGGGATCCGGCCGCAGGCCGCTGTCCTACTTCATCCCGAAGGACGCGGCCAACAGCGCGCCGTCGAGGGTGGATCCCCGCGTCGACGACGGTTCCGATCCTTCGCCGCCGACCCGGCTGGCGATCGAGGAAGTCAACGACGGAGCCGCCGTCCGCATCACGTTCAAGGGTTCCCCGCAGGAAGACGTCGTCGGCTACCGGCTGTACCGCTCGCTGAACGGCGGCCCGTTCGTCAAGACGGGCGAATCGATCTACCACGGCGACAACCTGCGGTTCACCAACTACGTCTCGGCGTCCAACCACTATCGCTACTACATAACGGCGGTGGACGTCGCGGGACGGGAATCCGCGCCGAGCGCCATCATCGCCTGGGGCGGCGGTTCCGCCGGACAGCCGATTCCGTACGGTCCGCAAAATCCCCAGCAAGGTTCGCCAATTCCGGATTCCCCGCAGGGCGACGGAAACGGCGGGGAACCTTCGCTCCCGGAACCTTCCGCGCCGGGCGGCCTTGCCATCGAACGGACCGACATCGGCTACTCCGTGAGCTGGAGCCCGAATCCGGAAGCGGAACGGGTCGACACCTACCGGGTCTATTTCAGCGAGGACGGCTCCCTGTTCCGGCGGATCGGCGAAGTGAACACGCACCGGTTCGAGTTCGTCTCGCCGCTTGCCCAGGGATACATCCGGATCACGGCCGTCAACGCCTCCGGCGAATCGCCGGCTTCGGAATCCGTCGCACTGCCCGAATCGTAATCCGGACAAGAAAAGAGGCGCCCCCGGTCCTCGCAGGGACCGGTGGGCGCCTCCATTGTCTTGTGCGGAAGATCCTTCCGTCAATCCTCGATCGTCGACAGGTCGCCGGTCGGCAGATTCAGCTCCCAGGCCTTCAGCACGCGGCGCATGATCTTGCCGCTGCGGGTCTTCGGCAGTTTGTCCCTGAATTCGATCTCCCGCGGCGCGGCGTGGGCGGACAGCCCTTCCTTCACGAACTTCATGATTTCCTGCTTCAGTTCCTCGGACGGCGTGTAGCCTTCGCGCAGCGAGATGAACGCCTTGATGATCTCGCCGCGGACCGGATCGGGCTTGCCGATGACGCCGGCTTCCGCGACCGCCGGATGCTCGACGAGCTTGCTCTCGACTTCGAACGGGCCGACCCGCTCGCCCGACGTGTTGATGACGTCGTCGATCCGGCCCTGGAACCAGAAGTAGCCGTCTTCGTCCATGTAGGCCGAGTCGCCGGAGATGTACCAGCCCGGAACGCGGAAGTATTCCTCGTACTTCGCGGGGTTGTTCCAAATCTTGCGCATCATGGACGGCCAGGGCGTGCGGATCGCCAGGTTGCCCATCCGGTACGGCGGCAGCTCGTTGCCCTGATCGTCGATGATGCCGGCCTTGATGCCCGGCAGCGGACGGCCCATCGAACCGGGCTTGATGTCCATGCACGGGTAGTTGCAGATGAGCTGCGCGCCCGTCTCCGTCATCCACCAGGTGTCATGGATGCGCTGGCCGTACACTTTGAGGCCCCAGCGGACGACTTCCGGGTTGAGCGGCTCGCCGACGCTCATGACATGGCGGAGGCTGGACAGGTCGTATTGCTTGACGATCTCGTCGCCGGCGCCCATCAGCATGCGGAACGCCGTCGGCGCGCTGTACCAGACCGTCACGCGGTATTTCTCGATCGTGGCGTACCAGTCCTGCGGGCTGAAACGGCCGCCGCGCACGACGTTCGTCACCCCGTGCAGCCAGGGCGCGAAAATGCCGTAGCTCGTTCCCGTCACCCACCCCGGATCCGCCGTGCACCAGTAGATGTCGTCCTCCTTCAGGTCGAGGACGAACTTGCCGGTGACGTAGTGCTGGATCATCGCGTTCTGGACGTGGAACACGCCCTTCGGCTTGCCGGTCGATCCCGACGTGTAGTGGAGGATCAGACCGTCCTCGCGCCCGAGCCATTCGATCTCGGCCTCGTCCGAGACTCGCGCCATCTCGGCGTGGAAATCGACATACCCTTCGCCCTGCGGCACGTCGGAACCGACGAGGATGATATGCTTCAGATCGGGCAATTCGGCCTTCGGAACGCGGGGCAGCAGCGCGGGGGTCGTCACGATGGCAACGGCTCCGGCGTCAAGCAGCCGGTCCTTGACCGCCATCTCCATGAACGCCTCGAACAGCGGACCCACGACGGCGCCGATCTTCAGGCTGCCGAGCAGGCTGATGTACAGTTCCGGCGTCCGGGGCATGAAGATGAACACGCGGTCGCCTTTTCGCACGCCCAGCTTCCGGAGCACGTTCGCGAAACGGTTCGACCGCTTCGACAGTTCGGCGAACGTGTACGATTCGTCGCGGGTGGCGTCGCTGTACAGCAGCGCGATCTTGTCCCCTCTGCCGGACTCGACATGCCGGTCGATCGCTTCATATGCCATGTTCACCTTGCCGGTCGCATGCCAGGAGAAAAATTTCTCCACCTCCTCGAACGAGAACGTGGCATACGTCTCATCATAGTTCTTCATGTTCGGGTTCGTCGCGACCGGCGGGATCCGTTCCTGGTGACGGTCATCCATCCTGGAAATCTACCTCCCCGTGTGACGTGGACTAAAGCGAATACCCGCAAGAATACGCTTACACTCCGGCTGTCGTGTCACTGTACGATGACGCGCGTCATGCAGGCAGACAAAGCCATTATAGCACAACTGCCCGCGTATCGCCTATACTTTCCGCCCTTCTCACGGACGATCGAATCTGCTACGATGGACGGAGAACGTTTCCATACCGGAGACAAGCGTTTACACGCGGACAGGAGGCCGCCGGACATGGAACATCGCAAAATTTACCATTGCGTCAGCGTGTCGACCCCGAAGGGCGAGCTGATCGTGGAAGGGCCCGTCCCGCCGGAGAAGCTTGCCGGCTACGAGATGCACCCGAAGCTGGACGCGTTCCGCCGTCCGGCCGAGCAGCACGCCGCGCTCGTCGAGATCGCCGGCCTTCCCGAAGGACGGATCATCGTCGCCCGCGACGGCGGGATGATCGTCGGCTATGTCACCTTTCATTACCCCGACGAGCTGGAGCGCTGGTCCTCCGGCGGACTCGAGGACCTGATCGAGCTCGGCGCGATCGAGGTCGCGGACGACTACCGCTCGTGCGGGCTCGGCAAGCGGATGCTCAAGCTCGCGTTCGAAGACGGCCAGCTCGAAAACGTCATCGTCTTCACGACGGAATATTACTGGCACTGGGATCTGGAAGGAAGCGGACTGAACGTGTGGCAATACCGCGAGATGATGGAGCGGCTGATGAAATCCGTCGACATGGTCTGGCATGCGACGGACGATCCGGAGATCTGCGCGCATCCCGCGAACTGCCTGATGGTGCGCATCGGCAAGGAAGTGCCGATGGCGTCGATCGAGAAGTTCGACCGCGTCCGTTTCCAGCGGCGGATCATGTACTGATCCGGTCCGTCAGAAGCCAAGCGGAAAGGAAGACCGCGGAATGCCGGAAAACGCCGTATTCGTCCATCACGCCGGCGAGACGAGGTACAAATTCAACGACAGCCATCCCTTCAATCCGAAACGGCAATTGCTTACGATCGATCTGCTGCGCCGAACGGGCGCGCTCCAGGACGACCGGATCACGGCGCCCGAACCGGCGTCGGACGAACAGCTGCTGCGCATCCACCACGAGGATTACGTGCGCATCGTGCGCGCGCTCAGCGCGCCCGAGCCCGCGCAGGCCGACCTGGATGAAGCGGAGCGGTACGGACTCGACACCGAGGATACCCCTCTGTTTCCGGGCATGCACGACGCGGCCGCCCTGATCGTCGGCGGTTCGCTGCTCGCCGCCGAGCTCGTCATGTCCGGGAAGGCGGAGCACGCCTACCACATGGCCGGCGGGCTGCACCACGCGCTGCCCGGCCGGGCGTCCGGCTTCTGCATCTACAACGACGCGGCGGCCGCGATCGCCCGCATCCGCCGGCAATGGGGCGCCCGGGTCATGTACATCGACACGGATGTGCATCACGGCGACGGCGTGCAGTGGATGTTCTACTCCGATCCCGACGTCTTGACGTATTCCATTCACGAGACGGGCAAGTACCTGTTTCCCGGGACCGGATTCGTCCACGAGCGGGGCGAAGGCGAGGGATACGGGCGGACGGTCAACATGCCGGTCGAGCCGTACACGGAGGACGCGTCGTGGCTGGAATGCTTCCGCGATACCGTATGGCGCGCCGCGGAATCGTTCAAGCCGGACGTCATCGTCAGCCAGCACGGCTGCGACGCCCACGCCTGGGACCCGCTGTCGCACATCCATTGCAGCATGGCGATCTACGCCGAGATGCCCGCCATCGTCCACGAACTGGCCCATCGGTACGCGGGCGGGCGGTGGATCGCCGTCGGCGGTGGCGGGTACGACATCTGGCGCGTCGTGCCGCGCGCCTGGTCGCTCGTCTGGCTCGAGATGATCGGCCATCCTGCCGCGGCGGCGGCCAGGAAAGGCGGCGACGGCGGCCGGCTGCCGGAAGACTGGATCCGCGCCTGGCAGGCCGAAAGCCCGGTGGCGCTGCCCGAAACCTGGCTGGACGATGCGGATCGCTGGACGCCGATGCCCCGGCGGGACATCATCACGGAAACGAACCGGCGCACGAAGGAGCTGGCCGTCCAGTTCCTGTGAGAACATGCGAAAAAGACCGCTCCGACGCTTGATCGGAACGGTCTTTCGTGCGCTGTCGTCAATCCCGGTCTCCCATGCGCATGATCATCGCCTCGACGAGCCGGTACGAAATGTTCGACGCTTCGACGGTGAACGCCTCGAAGCTCTCCGGCGCGCCGCCGTCGGCGCGGTCCGACATCGAGCGGATGATGACGAACGGCACGCCGTTCATCGCGCAGACCTGCGCGACCGCCGCGCCCTCCATCTCGATGCAGGCGCCGCCCATCGTCTCGCGCAGTTCCCGCACAATCTGCTTGCTCGCGATGAACTGGTCGCCGGACAGCACCTTCCCCGTCCGGCAACGGCCGGGAAACAACGCCTCGCCCGCGCGGATGGCCAGCCCGACGAGACGCTCGTCCGCGGGGAACTCCGATTGTTCTTGATACGGAATGACGCCGCGCGGAAATCCGAGCGCCGTCACGTCCATATCGTGATGCTGGCAGACGGTCGAAATGACGATGTCGCCGATGTCGAGCGCCGGATCGAGCGCGCCGGCGACGCCGGTGAACACCACACAGTCCACGCCCTGGTCGATCAGGAGCTGCGTGCATACGGCCGCGTTCACCTTGCCGACGCCCGAGCGGCAGAAGATGACGCGCTTGCCGTGCAGATCGCCCGTCGCATAGTCGATGCCGGCCTTCGAGCGGACGCCGGACACCCGCACGTTCCGGTGCAGCAGCGCGACTTCCTCTTTCATCGCGCCGATGATGCCCACGGTGTTGAAAGACATGTGCCAACTCCCCCTGTTGCGGCTTATCAGACAAAAACGGCTGTCCGTCCCCCCGTACCGGAGGGTCGGAAGCCGTTCAACCTTCATACATGGCTGCCGGATGATCAGCGCGCGGCGACCGATTGCCGCGAAATCAACTCGTGCGGCAGGATGACGCGCAGCTGGTCAACCTGCTCCTTCTTCATCAGCTTGGTCAGGAGGCGCATGGATACGGCGCCGATATCGTACATCGGCTGGGCGACGGACGAGAGCTGCGGCCGCACCATGGACGCCATGCGCGTGTTGTCCACGCTGATAACGGATACATCTTCCGGCACACGAAGGCCGAAATCCTGGATATAGTGGATGGCGCCGATCGCCATCTCGTCGGTGGCGGCGAAGACGGCCGTCGGACGTTCATCCAGCTCGAGGAAATACTTCATCGCTTCCGCGCCGGACTCATAGCGGTAGTTGCCGACGCGGACAAGCGACTCGTCATAAGGAATGCCGGCCGCTTCCAGCGCGCGGCGATAGCCTTGGAACCGGGCGTATCCGTTCGTCGGATCCTGCAGCGTGCCGCTGATCATCGCGATGCGGCGATGGCCCGCTCCGGTGAGCGTCGACACCGCATCGAACGCCGCCGACTCGTGGTCGATGTCCACACACGGCATCGTGCCGTGCTCGTCTGTCGTGGCGCACAGCACGATCGGAACGTTCGCGGACTTGAACGCCGCGAGATGCTCCTCCGTCACGGTGCCGCCCATGAACAGCAGGCCGTCCACCTGCTTCTCCAGCAACGTGTTGACCACGCGGATCTCCTTGTCCTTGCGCTTGTCCGCGTTGCACAGGATGATATTGTAATGGTACATGTTGGCGATGTCTTCGATGCCCCGGGCCACTTCCGCGAAGATCGCGTTCGAAATGTCCGGGATGACGACGCCGACCGTCGTCGTCTTCTTGCTCGCCAGACCCCGCGCAACCGCGTTGGGCCGATAGCCGAGCCGCTCGATCGCTTCGAACACCTTCTTGCGCGTCTGGGGCTTCACGTTCGGATTGTTGTTCACAACCCGCGACACCGTGGCCATCGAAACACCGGCTTCACGCGCTACATCATAAATGGTTACCGTCACGTTCCTTCTCTCCAATATCTCGAATTTGTCGTTCGAACGCCGTCCGCCGTGAAATGCTTTCATTGGTTATCATTTTACGACAATTCGGGGACGAGCGCAACGCAAACCGAAGGCGGGGACGGCCGGACGATCCTTTATGTATTCGGCATTCTTCTCGCGATCCGGGACAATCGGCCGCGCAGCTCCTCCTGCCAGGCCGCGTCGCCCAGCGATTGCGCCAGCAGATGCAGATCCAGGAGGTCGTTGACCCGCTCCTCCACGAGCCGCTCGACTTCCCGGGCGTCGGGCTCCTTGCCGCCCATTCCGGCCTGCAGCAGCAGATCGGCCCATTCGCTCCATTCGCTGAAGGAAAACGACTGCTTCGGCGGCTTGGCGCCGAGCTTCCCGATCAGTCCCGTCAATTCCTGCTTGACCTCCGGAAACACTTCGCTGCGATTGCAGACCGGACACGAATAGATCGGCACGTGGTCAATCTCGACGCGTCCCGAATAGATGACGGTGGAAAGCCGGATCTTCATCTCGCTGCCGCAGGAACACCATTTGCGCAAGTCTGTCACTCCTTCTCCAACTGAAGCGAACGGCCGCTTCCGGCTGAAGGGCAGACCGGCGCCTGTTCGCATCGGAGATAACATATTCGACCCGCGCGTTCAAGTCTCCTGCCGTCCGTCCGTATCAAATTTTGTCTGGCCGGGAAGCTTGCGCCAGAGTCGGCGGATGCCCGGCAGCGCCGTGAAGCAGACGGCCGCGGCGGCGCCGATCGCGTCGTTGCGCAGATCCATCGGATCCGGCATCCGGCCGGCGACGAACGATTGATGGTACTCGTCCGTCGCGCCGTAGACGACGCAGGCGAGAACGACGGCCAGCTTGACCAGCGGCTTTCGGGACGCGGCGCCGATCGCGAATTCGAACGTCAGCGCCAGCATGAAATAAGCGGCGTAATGCCCCCAGTCGAAATCGGCCATGCCGGGAAAGAAACGCCGGAAAACCGGCAGCATGCCGTCCAGTTCGTCGGCGGGCTGCGCCGACAGCGCGAAGATGACCGCCATCCAGGCGACCGGCGCCAGCCAGCGCGCGGCGCCGCGGGGCAGCCGCAACCGTCGCGAAGGTCCCGCCATCAGGATGCCCCCGCCGTGCCCGCCGGCCGCGCCGCGTTCCGCGGGCCCGGCTTCGCGCCGGGCGCGCGCGCCTCCGGCGGTGCGCCGGTTTGCGCGTCCCGCCCGGCCGGATCCGTCGCCGCATCCGCCGCCTCCATCCGCGCTTCGACCGCCAGCCGGAACGCCTCCAGATGACGGAGCGCCTCCTCCTCCGTCCGGCATTCCCACAGCCGGTTCAGGAGATCGATGCTGTCCGATCGGTGCGTATGGAGCAGCCGCTCCTTGATCGGCAGAATGGAATGGGACGACATGCTGATGCTGTCCACGTCAAGGCCGAGCCAGATCGGCAGCGCGCGCGGATCGCCCGCCATCTCCCCGCACACGCCGACGTGGATGCCCCGGCGCTTCGCCGCGTCGACCGTCATTCGCAGCATGCGGAGCACGGCGGGATGGAACGGCTGGTACAGGCGCGAGATCCGCTCGTTCATCCGGTCGACGGCCAGGACGAACTGGATCAGGTCGTTCGTGCCGATGCTGAAGAAGTCGACCTCCTCGGCGAGCAGGTCGGCGATCGTGACGGCGGACGGCAGTTCGATCATGATGCCGCACGGCACGTCCGGATCGAACGGCAGGCCCTCCGCTTCGAGCTCGCGCTTCGCTTCCTCCAGGATCCGGTTGGCGGCGCGCACCTCCTCGACGGACGAGATGAGCGGATACATGATTTTGACCTTGCCGAACGCACTGGCGCGGAGGATCGCCCGAAGCTGCGTCTTGAACAGGTCAGGGCGGTCCAGGCAGATCCGGATCGCGCGGTATCCGAGGAACGGGTTGGCCTCCTCCCCGATCTCGAAGTAATCGAGGTTCTTGTCGCCGCCGATGTCCAGCGTCCGGATGATGAGCGGCCGTCCGGCCAGCTTCTCCGCCAGCGCCTTGTAGACTTCGAACTGCTCATCCTCTCCGGGAAAATGGTGACGGTCCATGTACAGGAACTCCGTCCGGAACAGCCCGACGCCGACGGCGCCGGACTGGAGCGCCACCTCCAGTTCCTTCAGCGAGCTGATGTTGGCTTCAAGCGCGATCTCCTTGCCGTCCGGCGTGACGGAGCGGACGCCGGCGAGCCGGCGCAGCCGGCTGCGATGCTCGTTCTGCCGGCGCTGCAGCTCGGCGTACGTGCGGATCTGTTCCTCCGTCGGCCGCGGAATGACGATGCCGGCGTCGCCGTCGATGATCATCATGTCGCCTGTCTCGGCCAGCGATTCCAGCGGAACGTCAAGCCCGGTGACAAGCGGCAGGCCGAGCGCGCGCGCCATGATCGAAGCGTGCGACGTCATGCTGCCGGTGATCGTCACGATGCCGAGCACGTGCTGCGGATTGAGATGGACGAGCTGGGAAGGCGAGATTTCGCGCGCCACCAGGATGAACGGCTGCGCGTCCGTCGGCAGCGAAATCTCCGGCATGCCGAGCAGATGCTTGAGCAGCCGGTTGCCGACGTCCTTGATGTCGAGCGCCCGCTCCTTCATGTATTCGTCGTCGAGGAGATCGAACATCGTCACGAAGTGGTCGATCGCTTCCTTGACCGCCGCTTCGGCCGCCTTGTACTGGCGCTTGATGATGCCCTGGATCTCGTTCATGAAGACCGGATCGTTCAGGATGGCGAGATGGGCGTCGAAGATGCTTCGCTCTTCGCTGCCGACGACTTCGGCGAGCTCGCCCTTGATTTTCTCGATCTCCCGCTTCGACGAGCGGATCCCCTCGTACAGGCGCTCGAACTCCCGGGCGAGGTCGGTGACGTCGATCTTCTTGTCGGGCACGTCCCATTCCCAGCTCGGCAGGACGAACGTCTTGCCCATCGCAATGCCCGATGATGCGCCTATCCCTTGAATCATCGTCTCTCTCCTCCAGCGTCTCTCTCTTCCAGCACGACGGACATGACCGATGCCTGCCCTTTCTTGACGGCCGCATACGGAGCGAACACCCATGAGCGGACCCGCTCCGGATTCGTGATGACCATCGGTGTGACCGGCGACTTGCCGGCGGCGCGGATGCGCCCCAGGTCAAACCGGAGCAGCAGCTGGCCGGGAACGACCGTGTCGCCTTCCTTCACGAACGTCAGGAAGCCCGCGCCGCTTAACTCCATCGTGTCGATGCCGACGTGCAGCAGCACCTCCAGCCCCTCCGGCGTGCGGATCCCGATCGCGTGTTTCGCCGGATGGACGTGGATGACAACCCCCCCGACCGGCGCCGCCAGTTCGCCGCGTTCCGGAACGAACGCAACGCCGCTCCCGACCAGCTTGCCCGCGAAGATCGGATCGGGCACTTCTTCGAGCGGAATCATCCGCCCGTGGACGGGCGACTTGAACTGCACCCGCCTCAGGTCGCGCTTCATCACCTTCAGGATCTCTTCGCGGATCAGCTCGGAGAACGTGCCGAACACGACCTGCACGTGGCCGCCGCCCAGCCGGATGACGCCCGCCGCGCCGAGGCTGCGGAGCGCCGTCACGTCCAGCAGCCGGTCGTCGTGCAATTTCAGCCGGAGCCGCGTGATGCAGGCCTCGATCTGGATGATGTTGTCCTTGCCGCCGATCGCCTGGAGGATCAGCGGCGCGCGGTACGGGATGTCGCCCGCCCATTCGTCGAGCGGCGAGCCTTCCTCCCGTCCGGGCGTCGGGATGTCGAACCGCTGGATCGCCCAGCGGAACAGCCAGTAATAGCCAACTCCGACGGCGAGGCCGATCGGCAGCAGCAGCCAGCCCCTCGTCGACAGGTGCAGGTTGATCAGAAAATCGAACGCGCCCGCGGAGAACGAAAAACCGTGCAGGATGCCGAGCTCCCAGGTCAGCCACATGATGAGTCCGGACAGGAACGCGTGCAGCACGAACAGATACGGCGCCGCGAACATGAAGGCGAACTCGACCGGCTCCGTCACGCCCGTCAGGAACGAGGACAGGGCGGCGGAGGTGAACGTCTTGCGCACCTTCGGCTTCAGGTCTTCCCGCGCCTCGCGGATGATCGCGAGCGCGATCGCCGGCAGCCCGAACATCATGATCGGATACAGGCCGGCCATGTACGCGCCGGCCGTCGGGTCGCCGGAGAAATAGCGCGGCAGGTCGCCGTACACGATCATGCCGGCTTCGGTCTCGTAAGCGCCGACCTGGAACCAGAATGCGTGGCTGACGAGATGGTGGAGGCCGAAGGCGACGAGAATCCGGTAGATGAAGCCGAACAGGAAAATGCCGAACCCGCCCGCCGCCAACGCGGCCTCGCCGAGGGCGATCATCGCGTCCTGGATCGGCGGCGCGATCTCGATCATGATGATCGAGAACGCGAGCGCCGCGAAGCTGACGAACAGCGGCACGAATCTCGGGCCCCCGAAGAACTGCAGGTATTCGGGCAGGCGGAAATCCTTGAACTGCTCATAGCTGTAGCCGGCCGCGACGCCGATGACGACGCCGATCAGAACGGTCGGCTGGATGTCCAGCCCGGCGTACGAACCGGTAATGGCCGTATAGATGAACATGCCCGCAAGCGCCGAGACGCCGGCCGCCACCGCGTTGCCGGTCAGGCCGAGCGCGACGCCGAGCGCGAACAGATAGGGCAGCGCCTGGAACAGAATGTCGCCGGCCTTCGCCAGGTGGCCGGCCATCGGCGACATGCCCCAGCCATCCCAGGGCAGCCCGCTGAGGCTGAGGAAGACGGCCGCCGCCGGCAGCGCCATCATCGGGAGCATGAGCGCCCGACCGAATTGCTGCAGATTGCCGATGAGCTTCACGCCTTCTCCTCCCGCGCATCGTGGATCGCTGCTTGGAGTCCCGCTTATTTTTCCGCGAAAAGTCTATCTCGATGGTACGCGTTCGCCCGCCGTTTGTCAAAAACAAAAAAGAGCGGACCCGTAAGTCCGCCCTGCGTTCCATCCGGTCAGAAGCTGTTGCGATTCTGCTGGCCGGCGAAGCCCGCCTGGTAGCCGAGTTGCTGGATGACCGGACCGTCCTGCTGGCGCGCGTTCGTCGCGCGGTAGACCGGATGCTGCTGCCACTGCTGCTGTTGCTGCGCGCCGAACGAAGCGGCCTGACCCGCGAAGTTCTGCTGGCCGAACGACTGCTGGACGTTCGGCTGCTGCACGCCCGCCTGATAGCCGACGTGCTGGATGACCGGACCGTCTTGCTGACGGGCGTTCGTCGCGCGATAGACCGGATGCTGCTCACCCTGCTGCTGCGAGGCAAACGAAGCGGCGCCGGCCCGTCCCGCGAAGTTCTGCTGGCCAATCTGCTGCTGGACGTTCGGCTGCTGCACGCCCGTCTGATAGCCGAGTTGCTGGATGACCGGACCGTCCTGCTGGCGCGCGTTCGTCGCGCGGTAGACCGGATGCTGTTCACCCTGCTGCTGCGAGACGAACGAGGACGCCTGAAACGCGCCGGCCTGGCCGGTGAAGGACTGCTGCCCGATCGGCTGCTGGCCGGCCTGATAGCCAAACTTCGCCGTCACCGGACCGGAAGCCGCCGAGCGCGACAGCTGTCCCTGATATTGGGACTGCACGAAACCGGCCGGCTGATAGCGGTTTTGGTTCTGGTTCTGGCCGGCGCCGAACGACTGTCCGCTCTGGAATGTGGATTGGTGATACATACGGCGATTGCCTCCTGAGCTGTAAGGTTAGTCTCCAGACGTGCGAAGACGTCGGAAGCCAACTTTATTGTTGGAGGCGCGCGCCGCTTTTATCCGGGATCAGCGGGTGGTTTTCCCTTCCGGCAGCAGGATCGAATCCTCGACCTTGATGCAGCGGTCCATGACGACGTTCATGCCCGCCGCCTGCGCGATCTCCGCCGCTTCCTCGCTGACGATGCCGAGCTGCAGCCAGAGCGTCTTCGCGCCGATCTCCGCCGCCTCCCGGGCGACGTCGGCGCAGTATTCGCTCCGCCGGAACACGTTGACGAGATCGACGGGGAACGGGATCGCTTTGAGCGACGGGTAGCATTTCTCGCCCAGAACGGTTTCCGCGTTCGGATTCACCGGCACGATCCGGTACCCCTTCGCCTGCATGGCGGCGGATACCTGGTGGGACGTGCGGTCCGGCTTGTCGGAAAGTCCGACGACGGCGATCGTGCCGGTCTCCTGCAGGATGCGCTTGATCGTCTCCCGGTCGGGATGGGTATAGGCCATGGCCGTTTCCTCCTTCCGCTGCTTGCGGCATCAGCCGTCGAGCCGCTCGATGCGGCCGCCGATGCTTGCCAAATGTTCGAAGAAGTTCGGATACGACTTCGCCACGTGATGCGCGTCGCGGATCACGATCGGTTCTTTCGCGCGCAGCCCGACGATGGAAAGCGCCATGATCACGCGGTGGTCGAAGTGCGAATCGATGACGGCGCCGCCCGCGACGCCCTCCGGCTTGCCGTGCACGATGATCTCGCTGCGGCGCTCCTCGACGTCGGCGCCCGCCTTGCGCAGCTCCGCCAGAAAATCGGAGATCCGGTCGCATTCCTTGTAGCGCAGATTCTCGACGTTGTAGAAGCGGGACGTGCCTTCCGCGAACACGGCGGCCGCGACCATCGCGAGCACGCCGTCGGTGAAGGCGTCGCCGTCGAACTCGCCGGCCTTGAGCATGCCGTTGCCCTTGACGCGCACGCTGCCGCCATCGTGCGTCAGCGGCACGTTCATCTTCCGCAGCACGTCGACGACCGCCCGCTCGCCCTGCAGGCTGTCCTCCCGCAGCCGGTGGACGGCGACGTCCGACCGCGTCACCGCGGCCGCGGCGAGAATGGCCGCCGAGCCGGGATAGTCGCCCTCCACGGTGTACGTCTTCGCCTCATAGCGTTGACCGCCGGGCATGCGGTAATGCATCAGGTCTTCGCCGGCGTGGACGGTGATGCCCGCCTGCCGCAGCACGTCGAGTGTCTGCCGGACGACCACCTTCGATTTCAGATCGTGCAGCACCTCGATCTCGCTGTCCTCGTCGAGCAGCGGCGTCAGGAACAGCAGCGCGCTCAGGTATTGCGAGCTGATCGCGCCGGAGACGCGGATTTTGCCGCCCTTCGGGCTGCCGCCGCGGATCGTGATCGGCAGCTTGCCGCCGTTGTGCTCAACCTGGACGCCGAGCTGGCCGAGCGCGTCGATCAGATCGTCGTGGGGCCGCTGGCCGAGCGATTTCGGATAGGCGTTCACGAACGTCACCTCCGGCACGAGGGAGGCGACCGCCATCAGGAAGCGCAGCACGGCGCCCGCGTTGCCGACGTTCAGCTCCTTCACGGCCTTCGGCCGGCGGCCGAAGCCGGTGATCGTCATCCGCTCGCCGTCCTCCTCCAGCACCGCGCCGAGATCCCGGATGCACCGGCGCATCGCGTCGCTGTCGTCGCTGTGCGCGGGATACAGAATCGTGCTCGTCCCCTCCGCCAGCGCGGCGGCCAGCATGTAGCGCGTCGTATAGTTCTTCGAACTCAGCGCCTGAATTTCGCCCTCAAGAACGGGCGTCGGAATGATGCGGACGTCCATCCTCTTGTCTCCAGCTCCTTCTCCCGATCGGGACATGAATTGAAAAGGTCATTCGCCCCGCCATATGCTTCAGATCCATCTTCCGGCGGCGAAGCCCGCGGCCGCCAGCAGCAGGGCGCCGCCGAACGTGCCGAAGCCGTAGCCGGCCGCCGCCCCGAAGCGCCTCGCCCGCACCAGCTCCGCGAGCTGCGCCATGACGGTCGAGAATGTCGTGAGCCCGCCGAGGAAACCGGTACCGGCGAGCAGCACCCAGCCGCGGTGCGCGGCGAGCGGCGAGCCGAACAGCAGGCCGAGCGCGAACGTTCCGGCCAGATTGGCGAGCAGCGTGCCGGCGTGCGCCCGGCCCGTCCGCGCGACGGACGCCCGCTGCGCGGCGAAACGGAGCAGCGCGCCCGCGCCGCCGCCCAGCGCGACCAGCAGACAAGCGGTCATGCGGCATCCCTCCGCAACCGGAAGGCCGCCTTCGCCAGCGTGTATCCGGCCCATGCCGCGCCGAGCCCCGCCGCGACGGACGCGCCGGCGTAGAGCAGCGCCATGGCGGCGCGGCCGTCCCCGGCGAGCCGCACCGTCTCGGCGCCAAACGCGGACAGCGTCGTGAACCCGCCGAGCAGGCCGGTGCCCGTGAATTCCCGCAGCGCTTCGGGAAGCGGCCGGGCCGCCGCGAATCCGCCGAGCAGGCCGATCAGCAGGCTTCCGGCGATGTTCGCCGCGAAGGTGGCGGCGGGAAACGCGCCCGCCGCGGACTCCCCCATCGCCAGCGACAGGGCGTACCGGCCCAGCGCGCCGAGCGCGCCGCCGATCGCGACGACGAACGCCGTCTTCACGCGGTCGGCTCCTTCACGGCGGCCAGTATCCGGTCCGCGACCTCATCCGGCGACAGATCCGTCGTGTCAATCCGGATGTGGGCGAAATCATACGCGGTCTTGCGCTCGGCCAGCAGCCGCCGCACCCGCTCTTCAACGTCGCCGCGCAGCAATGGCCGCGATGCGTCGCCCGACACGCGCTCGATGATCCGTTCGGGCGAGGCCGTGAGCGCCGCGACGAATCCCGAGCGCAGCATCGCCTCGCGGTTCGCCTCGCGCAGCACGGCGCCGCCGCCCGTCGCCAGCACGAGCGGCCGGTCCGACGCCATCAGGCGCTCCAGCACGGCGCTCTCGAGATCGCGGAAATGCGCTTCGCCCTTCGTATCGAACAGCTCGGCGATCGTGCACCCCGCTTCGCGCTCGATCTCCTCGTCGAGGTCGACCCGCCCGACGCCGAGCCGTTCGGCCAGCAGCCGCGTGACGGTCGTTTTGCCCGTGCCCATGAAGCCGACGAGCACGATCTTGTCCGTTCGGGCCATACCCCCGTCGTTCCTCCCGTAAGCGTCTCGAAAACTCCAATGTTTCCATGATAACACAGCGGCGAAGGAGCGGACAATGCAAGCATACTCCCGACGATCCCGCCGTATGGATGATAGCAGGAAACGAACGGGAGGAATCGCCATGCCGATCGCGGCGCCGCAGCCCGCCGGCGGGCGGATCGAACGGATCCGGGACCCGTCCCGCCCGGTTTGCCGGGAAGATCTCGTCTGGCTGCTCCACGCGGTCAAGAAAAAAGTGGCCGACGGCGCTCCTGCGCTGCAGGATTTGCCGCGGCCACAGCTGATCGCGCTCTTCCGCGATTTCGCCGAAGCGGCGCTGGTGCTGCTGGACGGCCGGAACCGCACCGCCGAAGAGCTCGAGCGGGCGCGGCGCGGTCTGGCCGATGCCCTGGAGAAACTCGGCGGCTGACGCGGCTCGTGCCGGTCAATGGTTCAGCCAGTCGAAGTGGAACGTGCCTTCCTTGTCCACCCGCTGGAACGTGTGCGCGCCGAAGTAGTCGCGCTGCGCCTGCAGCAGGTTGGCGGGCAGCCGCTCGCTGCGGTACGAGTCGTAGTACGCCAGCGCGCTGGAGAAGGCCGGCACCGGGATGCCGTGCACGACCGCCGTCGCCACCACTTCGCGCCACGCGTCCTGATAGTTCTCGACGACCGATTTGAAGTACTCGTCCAGGAGCAGGTTGCTGAGGTTCGGGTTGCGGTCGTAGGCTTCCTTGATCTTGTGCAGGAAGCGCGCCCGGATGATGCAGCCGCCGCGGAAGATCATCGCGATGTCGCCCGGACGCAGATTCCAGCCGTACTGCTCCGAAGCGATACGCATTTGGGCGAAGCCCTGCGCGTAGGAGCAGATCTTGCTCGCGTACAGCGCCTTGCGCACCGATTCGATGAACGCCTTGCGGTCCCCCGTGAACGGCTTCTTCTCCGGCCCCTTGAGCAGTTTGCTCGCGGCGACGCGCTCCTCCTTCATCGCCGAGATGAACCGTGCGAAGACGGATTCGGTGATGATGGACAGCGGCACGCCGAGATCGAGCGCGCTCTGGCTCGTCCATTTGCCCGTCCCCTTCTGGCCCGCCGAGTCGAGGATGACGTCGACCATCGGTTTGCCCGTCTCCGGATCGTACTTCGCGAAAATATCCTTCGTGATTTCGATCAGGTAGCTGTCCAGTTCGCCTTCGTTCCACTCCGCGAACGTTTCGTGCAGCTCCCGGGTCGACAGCCCCAGCAGCGAGGAAAGCAGATGGTACGCCTCGCAAATGAGCTGCATGTCGCCGTACTCGATGCCGTTGTGCACCATTTTCACGTAATGGCCCGCGCCGTCCGGACCGATGTAGGTGCAGCAGGGATCGCCGTCCACCTTCGCGGAAATGGCGGTGAGAATCGGTTCGACGAGCCGGTAGGCCGATTCCTGGCCGCCGGGCATGATCGCCGGGCCCTTCAGCGCGCCCTCTTCGCCGCCCGACACGCCGGCGCCGATGAAGCGGATGCCCTTCGCCTCGAGCTCGCGGCTGCGGCGCTGCGTGTCCGGATAGTGGGCATTGCCGCCGTCGATGATGATGTCGCCCTCATCGAGATGCGGCACGAGCGCGTTGATCGTCGCGTCGGTTCCCGCGCCGGCCTGCACCATGATCAGAATCTTGCGCGGCTTCTCGAGCGATTCGACGAACTCCCCGATCGTATACGTCGGGTGCAGCTTGCGGCCGGGATTCTGGCTGATCACCTCGTCCGTCTTCTCCCGCGACCGGTTGTAGATTGATACGGTAAAGCCCTTGCTCTCGATGTTGAGCGCAAGGTTGCGTCCCATGACGGCCATGCCGATGACGCCGATTTGCTGTTTTGCCATTTCCGACAGTCCCATCCTTTGCGAACGTGAATTTGTCAACGCCCCTATTTTACTCGTTTTGGAGAATGATGAAAACCTATAGATTGTGTCGATACCCCTTATGGTCCCAAGCTGCATCCGCCGGACCGGAACGCGTCCAGCTCGGCGAAGGTGTCCGCCGCGCGGTCGTACAGCCGCCGGAACATGCCGTGGATCCGGTCGTACACGGACGCAAGCTCCGGATTCGGGCGCGCAAGGTCCGTCACGGCCACGGCGGACGACCGGAGATCCGTCAGCAGGCCGAGCGCGTGCAGCGCGAGCCGGGCGGCGCCGAGCGCCGACGCGTCCTCGCTGTCCGTGCGGACGACCGGCCGGCCGAGCACGTCGGCGATGAGCTGCCGCAGCGACGCCGAACGCGCGAAGCCGCCGGACACGCGGATTTCCCGGATTTCGCCCGCGAGGCCCGCGAGCGCGTCCGCGACCGAGCGCAGGTGCAGCACGATGCCTTCCAGGCCGGCGCGCAGCATGTGCCGGCGGTCGTGCCCGAGCGACAGGCCGACGAAGGCGCCGCGCGCCCGCTCGTCCCAGTGCGGCGCCCGCTCGCCGGTGAGATGCGGCAGGAACAGCAGCCCGCCGGCGCCGGGCGGCGCCTCCATCGCCAGCTCGACGAGCCGCGCGTAACCGGTTTCCCCGCCCGGGCCCGCCAGATCCGGGGCGAGCTTGTCCCGCATCCAACGGAAGACGACGCCGCCGCTGTTCACCGATCCGCCGGCGATCCACCAGCCTTCCGCGAGCGGATAGCAGAACAGCCGTCCCGACGGATCCGCGGCCGGGTGCCGGACGGCGACGCGCACCGCGCCGCTCGTGCCGACCGTCATCGCCGCGACGCCGGGCTCGAGCGCGCCGCCGCCAAGATTGGCGAGCGGGCCGTCGGCCGCTCCGAGCACGAAGGGCACGTCGCGCCCCAGTCCGAGCCTCGCGGCCGCGTCGGGAAGAAGCCCGCGCAGCACATGCGTCGACGGCCTGAGGCTCGGCAGCCGCTCCGGTTCGATGCCCGCGATCCGCATCGCCTTGCCGTCCCATGTCCGGTCGCGCAGATGGTAGAAGCCGGTGCCGCCCGCGGTCGACTCGTCCATCGGAACCGGCCGGCCGAACCAGCGCTCCAGCACATATTCCTTGATGCCGACGAACCGCGCGGCGGATGCGAACAGCTCGGGTTGCCGCTCGCGCAGCCAGAGCAGCTTCGCAAGCGGCGTCATCGCGTGGATCGGCACGCCCGTGCGGGACGCAAGGTCCGCCGCTTCCTCCGTTTCCCGCAGCCTTCTCGCATGCCCGGCCGCGCGCAGATCGGCCCAGGTCAACGCCCGCGTGAGCGCCTCACCGCCGGCGTCCAGGGCGATCAGCGAATGCATCGCGGTGCTGAACGAGACGGCCAGCACCTCGTCCGGGCCGCACCCGGCGGCGGCGACCGCTTCACGCACCGCATCGGCCGCCGCTTCCGCGATGCGGTCCGGCTCCTGCTCCGCCTGGCCGGGCTCCGGCGTCAGAAGCGGATATTCCCGCTCCGCCCTCGCCAGGGTGACCGCCCGGCCGCCGCCGGTCAGGCTGCCGGCATCGAACGCCAGCACCTTGGCGCTCGTCGTGCCCAGGTCGACGGCCAGCACGATTCCTCCTTGCCGTCCGCTGCCCATCACTCCGTCGTCCTCCTCCGAGCCTCCGAATGGTCAGCCCTATTCTAGTGCATCCCGGCGCCCGGCGCAACTCGCCAGGGCAGCGCGTCTGAGTCAAGTCAGCGTGGGCACCTTATTGGGGATGCTGGATCACAACCGAAAAAAGAGCCAATCCCTTGTTAGCGATTTCAGTTTTTCTTCTTTCAGGAACTGCTTTAGGTCTCTGGTATCAGTATCCTTTAAGTCCTTTTAATGCCATTCCAGTCGGGCGACTTTGCCATTGGCTTCTGAGCAGTCGAATCATCCCTTCAACGCATCCTTTCGCCGGTCGTATGGCGTCGTGAAGCAACCTCCGTACACTCACCA
>Ga0310826_100595_pt1 | contig 31697 bp, 29 predicted proteins | sample WT_ome_FD_201306 | JGI IMG/M metagenome (GOLD analysis project Ga0310826, IMG submission 201306) | Sorghum-adapted microbial communities enriched on wild type (WT) sorghum from Joint BioEnergy Institute, Emeryville, California, United... ... | reverse complement strand
TCGTGACTTCACTCCTTAAGTTTTCTTGTTTGATCACTTGAAAACTTCTCCAAGTTGGGGTGAAGTCCCTTTTTTATGTCCGAAAATCCTTACAAATCAAGGCCTTGGATTATTGCAAAACGCTCAACCAAATATCTATCAATAAATTTGCGAATTTATCATATCACGATCCCACCTCACACGCCCTCCGGCGTCGGGGAACCCATGTCCGCCACGAACGTCACCGGCACCGTCTCGCGGCGCGGGGCATAGTGGCTTTCGCCTTCCATTTGCTCGATGATGAGCTCGACGGCCTTGTCGACGATGTTGGCGAGGTCCTGCTGCACATACGGCACGAACGGCAGCTACGGATCGTCGAACGAGATGAGCGCGACGTCTTCGGGTACCCGGCGTCCGGATTCCCTAAGCGCCACGTACGCCAGCCGGGCGAGTACGGTGTCGACGGCGAACGCCGCCGTCACGTCCGGGTGGGCATCGAAGAATGCGGCGATCTGCCGCTCAACCCGCTCGTCGTCAGTGCGCGACGTCCGCTTGAGGTGGAGCCAATGGGATTTGTCGATATTGCTACTCAGGTCGCCACATAAATGCGGATTCCGGCCTGATCAATGTGCTCGATGAGGTCGGGATGGGACAGCGAATGGTAATCCACGACGTCCACCTTGTAGGGGATGGGGAGCTCCTCGTTCAGCAGCGCCTGCAAATTCAAGGCGATGTCGGGCATGGGCCCGTCGCCTTTGATGGCCAGATCGATGTCGCTGCCTTTTTTGCAGGTGCCTTTGGCTCTGCTTCCAAATAGCACAACCTCGCGAATTTGCGGATACTTGCTGAACGATTCCAGTATCAGACGAAATGACTCCGGCGTTACGCCATAGGGATTCATCGATCCATCCCCAACCGTCCGCGCACTTGCTTCAAAGCGTTGACATAACGATCGCGAATGAGACGGAAAGCCGTTTCCGCCATGTTCTCATCGTAGGTGTGCGCCATCAGATTTCTTTTCTGCAACATGTCCAGCCAGAGTTCGCCGTCTTCGATAAGCTCATACCGGAACGCTTCCTTGATGACATCACGCGGAAATTTGGCGTCAATGCCGCGTTCCTCCATGTAGTCTTTCAACGTTTTCCAAGCCAGTTCAAAGGTAAATTCATAGTACTGGATGACACCGGCTTTCTCCAACTCTGACAAATGGTCTGCAGTTAACGATTGCGCCAGCTTGTCCAGCGCCCTGTCAAAATTGTCGTATCTTTGTTTCCATCGAATATCGGCGGACATCGCGGATCGCCCCAATCTCAAAGGTTCCAACATCAATTATAACATGAAGGCCAGGAAAACTTGCACGGCCGAAAAAGGTCGATCACCCGCGATGAATGCTGTTGTTCACATTTTTGTGTCTTTCCTGTAACATTGCGGCTTTATCAAGCGCATGACGGATCAATCAACACAAGGAGGTCATGCGCATGATGACTGTTTTCACGAGGCTGGCGCTGTCGCTGATGCTGCTCTGGCTCGCCGGCTGCTCGGAGCGACCGGATGTCGGCGGGAGGGATGACGGGTCGGTTTAGCCGCCGTCCGAATTCGCCGATGCCGGTCCGGCGCCGGAGTTTTTCGCGGAGGACGGGGAATTCGACCGGTACATGGACGGGCTGGCGGAGGAGGACCGCTTCTCGGGCGTCGTGCTCGTCGCGAAGGACGGGAAGGTGTTGCTCGGCAAGGCGTACGGCCTGGCGGACCGGGACAAGGGCGTCCCGAACAAGCCGGATACGAAGTTCAACCTCGGCTCCGTCGGCAAGACATTCACCGGCGTCGCGATCGCGCAATTGGCGCAGGAGGTAAAGCTGTCGTTCGACGATCCGGTCGGAAAATATGTCTCCGGACTCCCCGCCGACATCGCCGGCAAGGTGACGATCGAGCATCTGCTCACCCACACGTCCGGGCTCGGCGATTTCATGACGCCGGAGTATCACGCGAACAAGGACAACGTGCGCACGATTCCGGAGTTCATGCAGTATGCCGCCGGTCAGCCGCTCCGGTTCAAGCCGGGCACGGCGCATCTCTACAGCAACGCGGGTTACGTCCTGCTCGGGGCCGTCATCGAGAGCGTATCCGGCAAGTCCTACTACGACTATGTCCGGGAGCGTGTGTTTGAGCCCGCTGGCATGAAGGACACCGATTTCTACGAAAAAGACGCGGACACACCCAACCTCGCGCGCGGCTTCCATCCCGCCGGCATGCCGCGTACTTCTACATCTTCCCGGAGACCGGGCACACCGTCATCGTCCTGTCCAACATCGAGGAAGGCGCCCGTGCGCCGTATCAGAAGCTGGTGGAGCTGATCGCGCGCGGCAAGTGAAGTTCGGAGCGGGTTTACAAACCGGGAACCAACCTGTATGCTCCTTGACAGAAGAACCATTGCGATCGGAGCGGGCGGCGGGATGATCCTGTTCGGACTCGGGCTCCTCATCACCGGCATCCTGATGTACGCCAAGCCGGAATGGCGGGATCGTGGAAGGCATTCAATTGCGGAAGGGAGAACCATCGGAAGCCGAGACGGTTTTCTCGAAGTTCGCGGGATTGGTCTTGGCCGGCTTCGGGCTGATTTTCGCGCTGGTCGGGTTGATCAGCTGAACGGTCTGAAGAAGGTTCATCAGGCCGTTCTTTTTTTTCGGACAAATCCGGTCTTGTTGCCGCGCGGCGGGAAGCCGTTTGACCGACACATGGACAGACAGGCCGGGAGAGGGTGTTGCGATGAAGAGGATGATCCGATTCGCGTTGCGAACCTCGGGGAAGCATTCCGGACGGTCTGCGGGCAGTCCGAAGACGAATTGGTTCCACCGCGTTACCGCCTGCTTGCTGCCGCCAACGGTAAAAAATACCGCTGGAGCGCGCCGGCACGCGTTCGCAACGCCTGCAGCGGTCGAAAGTACCGCTGCAGGCCTTTTTCCGCGGTTTCGAATGTCTGATTCCGGCCGCCAACGGTAAAAAATACCGCTGTAGCGCGCCGGCACCTGTTCGCAACGCCTGTAGCGGTCGAAAGTACCGTTGCAGGCATGGCCGGCGGATTCCCCAAGGCCCGTCCGCCCCTCGCGCCTCACTCCAGCGGCAGCTCGAAGAAGGACTTCACGCCCGTTCCGTATTTCCCGCTCCGAAACGGGCGCCGTGAAGCAGGAGGATGTTTTTCACGATGCCGAGGCCCAGCCCCGTGCCGCCCGACTCCCGGTCCTGCGAACCGTGATCCTGCCCATCCGCATCCGGCTCCTCCAGCTTGCAGCCCGCGCCGCGGATCGTCCGGATCCAGGCGCCGATCCCGCCCAGCTTGTCGCGCATGCGGTTGATGTGGGTGTCCACGGTGCGCGGGTCGCCGGTCGAACAGTTGCAGCGCGATCTCGCCGTTCCCGGCCTCCAGCGCGCGGAAGCCGTCGCTGCGCAGGAAATCCGCCGGCACCCGCCGCAGTTTCGGTTCGTCTTCGACGATCAGGATCGTTTTATCCATCGCGCAATCCACGCCCTTGCCCCGTCCGGCCCGCGCTTCGCTTCGCCATCTCGAGCAGCCGCGCGACGAAGTCCGCCTTTGCGGCCGAATACGCGAGCAGCGTCGTGTGTCCGGCGCGGATGGCGGCCATTTTGCGCTCGCCGTACGCCCGCGCGGCCTCCGGGTGCCGGCGAAGGAAGTCCCGGATCAGCAGGTTGTTCCCCCAATGCTCGCCCATCCACGGCACGACCGCCAGGTTGAAAAAACGTTCCCGCCGCTTTGCGGAAATAGAGCCGCCCCGCACGCCTGCTTCCCCGAACCCTTCATACCCCGGTTCCGCCAGCCGGTCAACGGTCGCGCCATCCAGCCCGAGCGTCCGGACGCCGACCAGGAGATCGACGATCGGCTTCGCGGCCATGCCCGGAACGGCCGTGCTGCCGAAATGCTGGATGTCCACGACGTTGTCCGCGAACGCGGGCCTGAGCCTCTCCTTCTCCTCCTCGGACCAGACCGGCCACCGCGCGTCATAGGGAACGATGGTGATCCGCTCGTCCAGCTCCATGCGGGACCCCTCCGATCCATGTGAAGGCATCTTGAAATTGCACCATATTATCACATTAAGCCAATAACTGTAAAGACAAAGCTTCATTTTTTGTCAAGCGGGGCGTTCATGAGGCCTGATCGCCACCCCGCTGCTGTTCGTGATGTTCGGCAAATGCCGATCGACGAGCACATGCGGCGTCCGGTCGAGGATGTCCAGCAAGTTTTCGACGGGCTTCGTAATGGACGGAAAAATGATGCCGACGCCCCCAAGAACCCGGAACGCATACACTCCATCCCTTCCTGAACCATCAATTTGCAATCATTCCAAAATGGAATATAATTTGGTTCAGAATCGGCAATTACAGAAATTATACAGTTTTTTGTCACAGCAGTAGGGAGCAAAGGAGGAAAGTCAGGCGTGCGTGTTCAACCGGTCTTCTGTCGACGAATGTTGGCGGCTGTCCTGTCGGTCGTTGTCGTAGCGGCAACGGCGGCTTCGGCCGGCCTGTCAAGGGTTGCCGCGGCGCCATTCGCCGATGTGCCGGATGGCGCATGGTACGGCAAGGCCGTTCACGATCTGGCGGCAGCCGGAATAATCGAAGGCATGGGAAGCAACCGTTTCGATCCGGATGGTCGGCTGACCAACGCCCAGGCCTATGCCGCGCTTTCAAGGGCGTTCGGTCTGGATGAGCAAAACGCGTCCCCAGGTCCGTTCGGCGACATCCGCGGACATTGGGCGGAGGGCGCGGTCAACGCGCTTTATGCGGCCGGGATCGTCAGGGGGGACGAACGGGGAAACGTCAATCCCGACGCGCTGCTCGTTCGCGAACGAATCATCGTCCTGTTGCTGCGCGCGCTCGGAATTCCGGAAAATCCGGACGCGGCCCATCCGTTCACGGACGTTCCCGCGGGCCATTGGGCTGAACGGGCCATCGCGACGGCTGTTCAACACGGCTTGACCGCCGGCATCGGAAGCGGCAGGTTCGGGTTGGGCGAGCCCGTCACCCGCGCGGAATTGGCCGTATTTCTCTATAAGATTCGCTTTCGGCTTCCCGCCTGGATCGAATATGAAAAAGGAAAACAAACGCAAGAGGACGGGGAGGACCAGACCGCGGAACCGGAAGCGGAACCGGAGGATTCGGGAGCGCCGGCCGGATATGCCGTCTACTTTCCGGGACCGCCCGGCTATCAAGAGGGTTCCGCGGTATTGACGGCCACGCCGGGCGAAGTGGTGCTGACGTTCAAGACCAGCCAATCCTTGCTTGCGGCCGGCCGGCCTGCGGAATATGCCTTCCATGCGGGGAATGCGCAGATCGGGGCCGGGACCGGAACGGCATACGTTCCGGCTTCCGTGTCGGCGGACGGAAATACCGTCACGGTCAAATGGACGGAAGCGGATGCGGTCAAAGCCATCAAGGCGGCGGGAAGCGCCGTCCGGCTGGCGGCCAAATCATACGTCGGAACAATCGGTGTTTGGGGCGGACAATTGAGAATTTCGGGCGATGCGAAGGCGGTTGCCGACCGGATTGCGCCGGAAGCCGTCACATCGGACGCGATTTCCATCGATGCGGCCGCCGATCAAATCACCATTGTGTTCAATGAATCACTGCAACAGGATGATCCCGGAGGGTATGCCGGGGACTTCACGATCATTATCAACGGGACGGCGGTTTCCGAAAGCCGCGTGACGGCGGCGATGGGCTCGACCGTGAGGGAACAGGATACGATCGTCCTGACGGTGTCCGAAGACATCCGGAACGTGGACACGGTGATCGTGAGCTTCAAACCGGCGGTTTACATCAAGGACGCGGCAGGCAACGTGTACCGGCCGTCTGCCGAAAATCTTGCCGGGCACGAATTTGTTCTGGGCATTTCCGCCCCGGCAACGGCGTCGCTCATGCAAGGCACGAACCCCGGCACGACCAAATTGATTGGCGTCGACGGCACGATGGAATACAGCCTCGATGGCGGCGCCACATGGCTGGACATTGCGGGAGCCGAAGTGGACAATCTGGATCGGGCCGCCGGGGATGTCATTCTGGTCCGGGTGAAAGCGGCGAACGGGAAGCCGGCCGGTGAGGCGCGGACGGTCACGGTCACGCTGCCGGTGATCAGACCCGCTCCGGCCCCGACGACGGCGGTGCTTGCGCAAGGCACGAATCCCGGCACGACCAAATTGACGGGCGTCGACGGCACGATGGAATACAGCCTCGATGGCGGCATCACGTGGCTGGACATTGCGGGAGCCGAAGTGGACAATCTGGATCTCATCAAAGGAGATATCATCCGGGTGAGAGTGAAAGCGGCGAACGGGAAGCCGGCCGGCGAGGCGCGGACGGTCACGGTCACGCTGCCGGATATCAAGCCGCCTTTATACCCTGATGTAATCTTAGAACCTTACTCTACAAATAATGTTCCAGGCACAGAAAAACTTTTAGTTAACGATCTCAATCCCAATACGCTGGAATACAGATATAGCACAGACAATGGATTTACTTTCAGTAATTGGATTCCGGTTCCCGATAATTGTATATTGTCAAGAGATGATGGCGGGCCATTTCAACTTGGTCATCTCATTGAAGTAAGGTTCAAAGAAGGCGATAAACCGGCTTCATCCGCTATAATTCTGACCGTATCATCTAATCAATAGTGTTGAGGATAATCGTCCGTACGCTGCGGAGCAAAAACGTCGGGACTCGTCGCTCATGACGCCGGAGAATACTTTCCCGCCAAACCGTTGGAACTGGCGGGAGAGCCCTGTATTCCGCCGGCGTTGATGGCTATGTACATTGCCATCGTCACCGCCGCGGGCATCCTGGTGTTCGGCAGGCGGAACTTCGCGGGACGGAGGCTGCCGCCCGGAGAACATGAAGATTCGCCGACCACTTCAGAATTCCTGCCACATTGCTGTCAGCAACCCCCTTCTACAATGGGAATTGCAAGCGAGCCGATCACGGCGAGCCGCAATTCCCATTCTGCATTCAGGAGGAGATCAACCATGGCAAAAACGCACACGGAAGCCGCCATTCGTCCCTTCCGCATCCGCATCGCCGAGGAGGAACTGCGCGACCTTCGGGAGCGCCTTGCGCGCACCCGCTGGCCGGACGACCTGCCGGAGACCGGCTGGACCCGCGGCGTGCCGGTCGCCTATCTGAAGGAGCTGGCCGCCTACTGGGCGAGCGGTTACGATTGGCGGAAGCACGAGGCCGAGCTGAACCGGTACCCGCAGTTCACGACGACGATCGACGGCGAGAACGTCCATTTCCTTCATGTCCGTTCGCCCGAGCCGGACGCGCTGCCGCTGCTGCTCATCCACGGCTGGCCGGGCTCCGTCGTGGAATTCCTCAAGGTGATCGGGCCGCTCAGCGACCCGCGCGCCCACGGCGGCGAACCGTCGCAGGCGTTCCATCTCGTCATCCCGTCGCTGCCCGGTCACGGGTTCTCGGGGCCGATTCGCCGCCCGGGATGGACGGACGGGAAGGTGGCGGACGCCCTCGTCGAGCTGATGCGGCGGCTCGGCTACGACCGGTACGGCGTGCAGGGCGGCGACATCGGGGCGTTCATCGCGCCGCTCATGGGCCGCAGGGCGCCGGAGAACATCGCCGGCATCCACGTCAACGCGCTGGTGACGTTCCCTTCCGGCGATCCGGCGGAGATGGCGAGCCTGACGGAAAGCGAACGCAAGAGGATGGATATGTTCAAAAAGTGGAACGACGACCTGATGGGCTACATGCACATCCAGGGGACGCGGCCGCAGACGCTCGCCTACGGGCTGGCCGATTCGCCGGCCGGGCAGCTCGCGTGGATCGTGGAGAAGTTCAAGGACTGGACGGACCCGGCCGCCGAGCTGCCGGAGGACGCCGTCGACCGGGACCAGCTCCTCACGAACGTGACGGTGTACTGGCTCACCAACACGGCGAGATCGTCGGCCAACGCGTACTACGAGCGGTTCCACGATCCCGCCATGTGGGCGCCGAAGGAGCGCTCCGCCGTGCCGACGGGCGTGGCCGTGTTCCCGACGGACGTGTCGATCCGGCGGTTCGCCGAGAAGACGGAGACGATCGTGCATTGGTCGGAGTTCGACCGGGGCGGCCATTTCGCGGCGATGGAGGCGCCGGATCTATTGGTCGGGGACATTCGCAAATTTTTCGCCGGGCTCAAGTAACCGCGAAGCGTGAAGAGGCCGGGAAGCGGCAACACGCCGCGACCCGGCCGGAACGTTATTCATAGAGGCGGGCGATGGCGAGCGCCCGCCGCTTCACGTTGTCCGCCAGATGACGGGGCTCCAGCACGGCGACGTCCGGGCCGAAGCCGAGCAGCGTCCCGTACAGCCATTCATCCTCCGCGTGCGCGGTGTCGACCCGGTAATAGCCGTCTTCGTCCACCGCGATCTCCTCCGGCGGAAAATATTCCTCCACCCGCACCCGCCGCCTCGGATGAAACCGCAGCACCATCCGGATTTGCGGGGCCTCCGCTCCGCCCGCGTCCTGCCGCGCATCGAGCTCCTTCAGGCTGACGCCGCGCGGGGCGAAACGCTCCTCGAGCACGCGCAGGTCCCGGATCCGGGTCAGCCGGAACGTCCGGAAGTCGCGGCGCAGCCGGCACCAGGCGTGCAGGTACCAGGCGTAGCCCTTCCAGGCGAGCCCGACGGGCTCCGCCTCCCGCTCCTCCTCGTCGCCCCGCGCCGTAACGTACCGGAAGCGGACGACGTGGCGGAACCGCGCCGCCCGGCGCAGCGCGGCGATCGTCTCGCCGTCCGCGCTTCTTCCCCGCCACAGGTTGGCGTTGAACAGCAGTTCGTCCCCGGACTCCTCGAGCTTTGCCTGCTCGGCCTTCGTAATCAGCGCGCCGACCTTCGCGATGACGTCGGACATTTGCGGATCCTTCAGCGACGCCTCCAGACCGTTCAGCGCGGTCATGATCGAGCGGAGATCCTCGAGCGTGACGATCTGCCGGTCGATATGGTACTGCTCCATGATCTCGTAGCCGCCGTTCGGCCCGCTGAACGAGACGATCGGAATGCCGGCGGCATTGATCGTCTCCAGATCGCGGTAAATGGTGCGCAGCGACACCTCGAACCGTTCGGCCAGCTCCCGCGCGCCGATCCGCTTGTTCGTGAGCAGCAGCATGACGATGGACAGCAGACGGTGGACCTTCAGCCTTCCCACCTCCGGATCAAGCTTCCAACCCGTACCAGTGCCTTCAAGGGAAGCATAGCCGATCGGACCGCGGGCTGTCCACACTGCGCCCGAATGTTGGATAGACATGGAAATAAATCATTTGCAAACGGCGCAGGCGGGCGGACATCTCCGGCCAGCGCGTGTATTGCTCGCTGAACCGGGACGAGCTGCGGAAGGCGCTCGATTACTTCCGCGGCCGGCTGGAGCTGTAGTCCGGCTTCGCCGCCGGCCCGCCGCCGCTGCCGGTCCGCCGGATGCGCCCGATGGCATAGATCAGCGCCGGAAGCACGATGAACATCGTGAGCGACAGCGGGATGACGGACGTCGAAATCGCGTGCGTCATTTCCTGATAGTTCGCCGCGACCCAGATGCCGAACAGCGTCAGCAGCAAGGCAAACGGAAACACGATCGGCCGGTAGTCCTGAAGTCCCATCCACTCGGCCGCCCCGATCACGGTGATGTAGAAGAACACGCACACCTTCACGAAGGCGCCGAGCACCCAGATCGCCATGAACAGCGCCTCGAGGTGGGTGAAGAATTCCGCGAGATCGATGTATCGCGCGAGGATCAGGAACGGGAACGAATAGCCGCCCGTCAGCTCGCCGAGCAGGAGCAGCGTCACCCAGTTGGACAGAAGCAGCGTCAGGATGATCGCGCCGAACGTGATCCAGAGGCTCTTCTTCGCGTTCTCCCGGTCGGAGACGAAGGGGAGAAGGAACCACGCGATCGACAGCTCCCCGAACCAGATTTGCAGGACCAGCGCGCCCTTCACGGAGGGCAGGATGCCGTCCCCGAGAATCGGCAGCATGTTCGTGATCCGCAGGTCGGGGATGATGAGCAGCACGATGAGCAGGAACAGGAGGAGGAACGCCGGCAGAAAAAGCTCCGCGAACCGCCCCACGATCTCCACCCCTCCCCGCACCGCGAGCGCGCACACCAGCACGAGGCTGCCGAGCACGAAGATGAGCGGGGTGTCGGACAGGAAGGCGCCGACGACGAACTCCCCGTATTCCCGCAGGACGATTCCGCTGACATAGAGGTAGAACAGCCAGAGCGCGCCCCCGATCGCCCAGCCGGGAATCTTGCCGATGATGTTCCGGCATGCCCGGATGACGCCGCAGTCGGGCTGCAGCCGGTTCAGGCCGAGCGCGAGCGGCACGGCGATGGCGCCGGCTACGGCCCATACCGGCGACAGCCACAGATCCTGCCGCGCGAAATTGAAGGAGATGCCCGGCGCGGTAAGGATGGCCGTGGGGGTGATGGCCAGGTAGATCATTCTGCCCATCTGCCAGGCGGAAATTTTGCCCTTTTCGATCATGGTTTCTCGCTCCATTGCTCGATCACGCCGACCGCTGGCCGGAACATCACGTCGACGAGCTCCGTCGGTCCCGGCAGCCGGGGGTTGTTCGCGAGCGCGACCGCCAGCGCGACCCCTGCCAAGGTCAGGACCATGGCGGCGATCCGCTCCCTCGTCATGCGCTTCTTCATGCGCGGCTCACCTCTGTTCCTTCCTGAAGAAGTTCTTGCCGACCAATCCGGGCCTTGCGATTCTCAAGTCCGTCTCGAGCCGGACCTCCACCTTCGGATAGATCTCGTCCCACCGGTTCGCGTTCGCTTTCCAGATCTTCGGGTATTTGCGCCAGAAGGCGTCGGCGAACTGGAAAATGTCGGCCTTCATCTCCTTCTGCGCCTGCCTGAGCGCGAGCCGCACGCGCTCCCCGACGAACCGCTCCATCTCCTCCTCCACCGTCCCGATATGGTCCGGCTCCGACAGATCCAGGGCCGACGTGTTCTCGACGATGTCGTCCTGGCCGGTGATCCGGACGGTCATGATCCAGCGTCCGTTTTCGATTTTCGGGATGAGGCGCGTGTGGCTGCGCAGCAGATGGAGCGAGATGTATCCGCCGGATTCGTCCGGCGCAATGGTCACGGTGGCTTGCTTGACCGCGTTGCGCAGCCACATGACGCCCCGGGTGGCCTGCTCGTTCATCGTGCCGATCATCCGGCCGTCTTTGAAGACCGCCGCGCCCTCGATGTAGGGGAACGCCGCCTGTTTGTCCCGATCCGAGTTGATCCGGACGATCGGGAGGACTTCCGCCCCGGATTTGCCGACCAACATTTGCGCGAAATCCTTCATCGTGATGATCAGCCCGGTCTGCTGCTCGGCCATCGCGATGAGCGCGTCCGCGACGGAGCGCTCGATCGGCGGCGAGAGCAGCAGCACGTCCTTCGCCGTTCCTTCGCTGACGAACACGAGGGATTGTTCCCTTGACGCGATGTGCCGAATCAGGAAATCCATCGGCTCCTCCAGCCCGGCCCTCGCCATCCGCTCGCCGAACAGGAACACCTCGGTCTGCCCCCAGAACACCTTGCGCGAGATCATCTTCTGCAGCCGGGAAGCCGCATCCGCCATGTTGATGCCCGTGACGGAGCGGACGACCGACGTTCCCTTGTCGCCGTCCGGCTGTCCCGACATCTGGCCGCCGTCGGAGCCGCTCGGCGACGTCAGGTAGATCTTCACGGACAGCTCGATCCGCCCGTCCTCCGCGCGGTCGATGCCGGCCGCCGTGATGATGGCGAGATCGTTCACTTCCCGCGCGTTCCAGCATCCGGCGGCGGGCAGCAGGCAGGCGGGCAGGACGAGAGACAGGATAAGAATCCGCCTCATCCTTTCCCTCTCCTGTTCAACATCCAGCGGGGCGCCCGCCACAGCACGTCCTTCAGCCCGCTGTTCTTGAGCGGCGCGAGCGGCGACATGTAGGGGACCCCGAAGGAGCGGAGATTGAGCAGATGGTTCAGGATGATGATCATCCCCAGAATCACGCCGAGCAATCCCATCATGCCCGCGAGGAACATGATGGGGAAGCGGAGCAGCCGGATCGGAATGCCGATCGTGTAGCGGGGCGCCATGAACGACGCGATGCCCGTGATGGCGACCACCATGACCATCGGCGCGGACACGATGCCGGCCGAGATCGCCGCCTGGCCGATGACGAGCGCGCCGACGATGCTGACGGCGGAGCCGATCTGCTTCGGCAGCCGGGCGCCGGCCTCGCGCAGCGCCTCGAACATCGTCTCCATCAGGATGGCCTCCATCAGCGCGGTGAACGGGATCTGCTCCCGCGACCGGGCCATCGTGAGCATGAGGGTGGTCGGGATCATCTCCTGGTGGAACGATACGACGGCCACGTACAGGGACGGACCGAGCAGCGAGATCGCGAAGAAGAAATACCGCAGCCAGCGGATCGCCGTGCCGACCACGTAGCGCTCGTAGTAGTCCTCCGGCGTCTGCAGCAGGGAGAAGAATGTGATCGGCGCGACCAGCACGGTGGGCGTGCCGTCGACCATGATGACGACGTGTCCTTCCATCAGATAGGCGCTCGCCACGTCCGGCCGCTCCGTGCTGAGGAGCTGCGGGAACGGGGAGTACCGGTTGTCCTCGATCCATTCCTCGATGTACGCGGTCTCCAGCACGTCCTCGATCTCGATCCGCTTCAGCCGGCTCATCACTTCCCGGATGAGGGAAGGCGACGCGACGCCTTCGATGTAGATGACGGCGACCGGGGTTTTCGAGCGGGATCCGATCTGCAGGGTGACGACCTTCAGCTTCGGATTCCGGATCTTGCGCCGCAGCATCGCGATGTTCGTCCGCATCGTCTCGATGAAGCCTTCCCGCGGCCCGCGCAGCACCGATTCGGCCGCCGGCTCTTCGATCGACCGCTGCTCCCAGGCGGACAGGCCGAACGCGAGCGCCGCGTCGTGGCCGTCGACCAGCAGTACCGGCTTGCCGTCGGCGATCTCATCCGTGAGCCCGTCGATCGTGCCGACGGTCATCACGGACGCGGCGGAGGTCCGGTTCCGGATGTCCGCGAGCGCGTCGCCGTGTTCGGGGCCGTCCCGGAGCGGCGCGATGACGTGCTGTTCAAGCTCCTCCAGCCGGACCAGGCCTTCGATGTAGACGATCGAGGCCGGGATGCGGCCGCCGATCAACAGCTCGTGGAAGATCACATCGGCGCAGTCGCTGTAGACGGCCCGAAGCCGCCTCACATTTTCCCGCAAATGCCTGGAAAGCTTCATTGCCATCCCCTGCCGAGAGCGTTTGGTTCCATTGTTTGCGTGCGGGGCGGGTTTTATCCAAGGCGGGAGGGGCGCGGTTGCCCGGGGAATTTGCGGGCGCGGTTCCGCCATTTGCCGGGCGGGGCGATGTGCCGTATAATACGAGGCAATGAGCGATGGACGGGGAGGATGCGGAAATGGCGGGAAGGCGGGGATGGCCGGCCGCGCTGCTGCTGGCCGCGGGGCTGGCCTTCATGCTGGCCGCGTGCGGCGGCGGGGGCGGCGCGGACGACGGGCGGCAGGGCGGCGGAGGCGGCGCGAACCGGGCGCGGGCCGAGGGCGAGCGGCTGTACGCGAGCCGGTGCGCGGCGTGCCACGGCGGCGAACTGGAAGGCGGCTTCGGACTGGAGCTCAAGGGCATCGGCGGGCGGATGGGCCGGGACGAGCTCATCGCGGTGATCCGGGACGGCACGGGACTCATGCCGGCGCTCAAAGACCGGCTCTCGGAAGAGGAGATCGCGGCCATCGTCGACTGGATCCGGGAGCAGTGAGGAAGCCCCGCGGGCGTGCCATGACGGCGGCTTCGGCTATCGATAACCGCATATTCAGCCAAGACAGACGGAGCGGCTTCGCCTGTTTCCGGAAAATCGGCCGATTCCACCGATTGTTCGGATACGGGCGAAGTTTTTTCATTCGTTCCCCGTCCCGTTCACCGGAGGAACCGGGCGCCCCCGGCGGCCTGCCGGTAGGCGGCGGGCGGCTGGCCGAGGACGGTCTTGAAATCCCGGATGAAATGCGCCTGGTCGAAATAGCCGAGCTCGTGCGCCAGCTCCGCGAGCGGCACCGACGCGTCCCGCTCGATCCGCTCGGCCGCCTCCTGCAGCCGGAACCGGTGGATCACCCATTTCGGCGTGACGCCGACATAGCGGCGGAACAGGCGCTGCAGGTTTCGGATCGACAGCCCGGACCGCCCGCAGAGCTGCTCCACGCGGACGATGGAGCGGTCGCGCATCGCCAGCTCCACGATGCGGGAGGCCAGTTCGGCCTGCGGGTCGGGCTCGGGCACATGCGCCAGCAGGACGGCTTCCGCCTGCCGCGCCATCGCCTCGTCGTCCCCCGCGTCCAGCACCGCGTCCATCCATTCGGATACGGACGGCCCGAACAGATCGGCCGCCGGAATCGTCCGTCCGGTCAGGCGGGCGACCTCGGTCCGCCAGTACGGATGGAAGCCGCCCGCGCGGAACTTGACGCCCAGCGTGCGCCCCGCTCCGCACAGCACGCGCTCGAACGGCCGCCGCGGCACGCCGTAGATCAGCGCCCGGCGCCCGCCGTCGTCGTGCTCGAACGCCATGTGGACGTTCGGATAGGACAGGATCCGCTGCGTGTAGGGCTCGTCCCGCGGAACGTCGTAGCGGACGATCCAGTAATGCTCGATGAACGGCCGGAGCGTCCCGCACGGCTCGAAGCGGCTCAGCGTGAACCGGCTCCGGCCGGCGGCCGCGTGCACGATGCCGCGCGTCGAACCGTCGTCTTTCGGTTTCATGCGAATCCCCCGATTCCTCCGATCGCGCGCCGCCTTCGCTGTCGCCTTTTTACAAGACAACGGGCGGCGGCTTGCCTACCATGAAATTACCACAATCGATGGGAGGAATCGAGATGACGGAACAAACCGGACGCAAAGGCGTCACCGGCCGATATACCGTGAACGGGACGCCGGTCGGGTATACCGCCATCACGCCGTTCATCGTCACGGACAAGCCGGCCGAAGCGATCGCCTTCTATGAGAAGGTGTTCGGCGCGAAGCTGAAAAACGCCACCACCTTCGGCAGCGGCGATCAAGCCGTGATCGTCCACGCCGAGCTCGATTTCGGGAACGGATACCTGCAGCTCGGCGCGCCGTCCCCCGAGTTCAAGACGGTGCTGCCTCCGGGAGACGGCAACGCGTGCTATTCGCTCGGCCTCTACGTGCCGGATGTCGACCGGGTGCTGGAACTCGCCGTCGCGCACGGCGCGGTCGTCCGCGAGCCCGCCCGGGATTTCGTCTCCGGGGACCGCTTCGCCAGCATCATCGATCCGTCCGGCATCCGCTGGTCGATCATGTCGCGCGTCGAGGATCTGTCCGAGGAGGAGAGCAACCGCCGGGTGAACGAGTGGAGCAAGCGCTTCGGCTAACCGGTTGCGAGCGACTTTGCCGCTTCAACGATCCGCCCGATCGCCGCGTTCAGGAAGATCGGGCGGTTGTGCGCGACGCAGACCCACAGGGCGAAGCCGGCCAGGGATACCGCCGCGAACACGGCGGTATCCCTGTACATTTTCTTGCGGATGAGCCACGCCGCCGTCAGGACGATCATCGGCGCCACCCCGAGATACAGCAGCCACATGCGCTCAACGCCTCCGGGAACGGCCTTCGAACGCCCGCCTGAGCCTCATGGAGAGCAGCAGCAGGACGGGGATCAGGATCGCGTAGATACTGTCGTAGATCAACGTGTAGGCATCGTTCAGGATCCGGTTCTGGATCGGGTTCTCGTAGATGGTGACGGCGCCGGCGGAGATCAGGATGGCGAGCGCCAGCAGATGCGGCCACCGGGCGGACGGCCGGAACACCTCCCCGATCGTCTCGAACGCCGCGTACAGCAGCACCATCAGCTTGATGAAGATGAGCGTGATCATGATGACGGTCAGCACCGAGTGGATGTTGACGAGGACCTGGCCGAGTTCGACCTCCTGCACGACCGTGTAGATCGGAAAGTTGATCCGGGACGCGCGCTCCGGCCCGAGCAGCCCGGTCACCATGAACACCACCAGGCTGATCGACAGCGCCGCGCCGGCCACGCCGAACAACAGCGCGCCGGCCGCTCCCGAGCGGACCTTCGGCCAGAGCATCGTCAGCGCGAACGTCTCCATGAAGGGGAAGCCCAGGAGCGACGGGAAGCGGAAAATCGCCCACGGATCCCGAAACGCCGGCTCCAGCCGTTCCCAGTCCCATTCCGACGTCGCCAGCGTCAGGCTGATCCAGAACGGGAAGGCGAGAAAAGGGGTGACGACCGCGTTCAGCCGTCCGACCGTCTCCGACCCTTGCGCCACCGCGTAGCCGGCCGCGAGCAGGAACATGACGTGGAACATCGTGGGAGGCGTCCGCGGCATGATCGTCACATTCATGAAGTCGCTCAGGTTGCGCAGCGCCCACGCGGCGGTCATGCAGAAAAAGGCCAGATAGACGATGCCGACGATCGCGCCGGCGGGTCCCCAAGCCTCCCGCGCGATGGCGACCGGGTTCTTGCCCGGGGAAGACCGCAGCAGCGCGATCCAGAGCACGCCGGCGAGCATGCCGAACAGGCCCGCCCACAGCGGCATCATCCAGGCGTCCGGTCCGGCTTCCACGATCATCGCGTTGATCGTCACGAACAGGGTGGTGCCGAGCGTGTAGTTGACCGTGAGCAGATAGAACTGCCCCCGCGTGATCATCGCTTCCCCCCCGATCCTTCGTACAGCCGGCTCAGGTTGCCCATTCCCGTAAGCCGGGACTCGACTTCGATCCGGATTTTCGCCGCGTCCGCCGCCCGGTCAAGATCCGGCAGATTCGGCGCCTTCCGGCGCAGCAGGCTGCGGATGCGGAGCAGATCCCATCCCTTTCCGCGGGTTTTCTCCGCGAAGTCCGTCAGCTCGTCGGCGAGGGCCGCGTTGACGGCGGATTCCAGCTCGCGGATTTCCGCCAGCGTCTGCGGATGGAATTCCTTCATCGCCAGGGTGGAGAGGTTCACCCGCAGCCGGACCCGGACGACCGGCTTGCCGTTCTCCCAGACGAGCCGCCGCTTCGCGCTCCGGCTCTCCATGCTCACCGTGACATGCCCGTTCCGAAAAGGCACCCGCCGCACGAACCGCCCACGCTCGCCGGCCAGCAGGTGGTACAGCACCAGTTCGTCCTCGTTCAGGCGGCCGATCATCCGGAAATTCCGGATGACCGCTCCTCCGTTCAGTCTGAGCTGGTTGCGGTTCGCGTCGATCGACGCGCTGGCCTCCCAACTGTTGAATTCGCCGGTCTTGGAGGTCGCGGCCACCAAGGGAAGGACGATCGGTTCGTCCCGTTCCGCCCGCTCGATGACGTCCCGGAGTTCGGTTCGCCGGCCGGATTTGAGCGCGTAATCGGACAGCAGCTTGAGACGGGAGGCGAGCGAATCGGCCGGGTTGCGTTCAAGCGGCGTGAACGTCCGCATCACGTCGCCGATCGATCCGTCGACGACCAGCAGCGGGATGGACGTCCGGGCGTCCGGCTGGAGCTCGGAGAAATTCATGAAGTCCTTCATCCCCTGTCGGGCGGCGCGGCTCGAAATCAGGACCGCCTTCGCGTGGTGGACGAACATTTTCCGGGGAATCAGATTGTAGAACGACACCTGCGTCTCCGCCATCGTTCTGCCGCTCGCCGCGTAGGTGTACACGGGCGACTGCTCGCCGCCCGGCGTGCCCTTGGCGGAGGCGCCGCTGGCCGGATTGATGACCTGCAGCCAGACCGTATAGATCCCGCTCTCCGGATCCCGGTCCAGCCCGACCATGCTGACGAGCGTCAGTTCGTTCAGTTCGATCTTGTCCCAACAGGATGCCAGCAGCGCCGTGAGAAGCGCGAGGACGACGGCTGCGGCGCCGTGTCGCCAGGACATGCCCATCCCTCCCGGTTACTTTCGCTTCAGGCGCCGGACCGACGCGGGAAGCCGGTTCGGATCCATCCAGGGACGGGGAGCGCGCGCCAGCACGTCGCGCCAGTCGGACTGGTCGACGGGCGCGAGCGGGGTCATGTACGGGACGCCGAACGATTTCAGCGACACAAGGTGGGCGATCAGCGCCAGCGCGCCGCACAGGACGCCGAACAGCCCCATGAACCCGGCCAGCAGGATGAACGTGAACCGGAGCAGCCGCTGCGACATGCCGAAGCTGTACACCGGCACGACGAAGTTCGTGATGCCGGTCACCGCGACGACGATGACGACCGCGGCGGAGATGAGCCCCGCCTCCACGGCCGCCTGTCCGAGGACGATCGCGCCGACGATCGACAGCGCCTGCCCGACCGCGCGGGGCATGCGCAGCCCCGCTTCCCGGATGATCTCGAACACGATCTCCATCAGCATGACCTCCAGGAAAGCCGGCAGCGGCACGCCCTCCCGTTGGGCGGACAGGCTGATGAGCAGCTCGGTCGGAATCAGCTCCTGGTGGAACGTCGTGGCCGCGACGAACAGCGAGGGCGCGAAGACGGCGACGAAGAAGGAGATGAACCGGATCCAGCGGATGAACGTCGCGATGTCCGCCCGCTGGAAATAGTCCTCGGAAGAACTGAACAGATCGAAGAACGTGAGCGGCGCGATCAGGACGTAGGGCGTGCCGTCCGTCAGGATGGCCACCTTGCCCTCGAGCAGATGGGCGGCGGTCTTGTCCGGCCGCTCGGTGTTCAGGATCGTCGGAAAAGGCGAGAGGACGCGGTCCTGGATATATTCCTCCAGATAGGAGCTTTCGAGCACGCCGTCCGTCCGGATGGCCCGAAGCCGCCGCCGCGCCTCCTGGACGAGCGCCGTTGGCGCGAGATTCTCCATCCAGGCGATCACGACGCTCGTGCCGGTCCGGCTGCCGATTCTCATCTGCTCGAAACGCAGCGAAGGATGGAGAATGCGCTTGCGGATCAGCCCGATGTTGATCCGGACGCTCTCCGTGAACCCCTCGTGCGCCCCGCGGATCGTCGGCTCCGATTTCGGCTCTTCCACCTGGCGGCCCGGCGCTTCCCAGGTGTCGATGAAGCAGATGCGTTCCCGCGCTTCATCCACCAGCACGCATTGGCCGGAGACGGCCGCCTGCACCGTCTGCTCCCGCACGGCCGCATACGGAGCGGACAGCGGAATTACGCGCATGTACCGGCCGCCGCCGGACGACGCCGGCCCTTCGGCGAACGCGTTCTGCCGGACGGATTCCACGATGAACTCGTCGATGGCCTTCTTGTCGACCAGCGAATCCAGGTAGAGGATGTGCACGGTGCGGTTCCCGTCCGTGGCCACGGACCGGCAGACGAGATCGGGGGGATGCCCGAGCGTCGTCTGGATGTCGTCGGCCAGCGCGGCGCCGACCGACCGGTCGCGCGTTCTGCTTCCCATCGCCGGATCCCCCATTCTTTTCCGAGGCCGCTTGAGCCAACGCAGCCTTGACCTGCCAATGCGAGGCATGTATAATTTGAGCCGTATGCAGCAACTTCATACGATTGGTCACGGGTGGAGTCTGTCAAAGCAGGCTCCTTTTTTGTTGCGGAAAGGAGAGACGGGACAGTGGACGCTGTACTGGAAGCATTGCTGCAATTGGCCGTCATCGTGACGGCGACGAAGCTGATGGGCGAGCTCGCCGTCCGGCTCGGCCAGCCGTCCGTGCTGGGCAAGCTGCTCGCGGGCGTGCTGGTCGGGCCGGCCGTGCTCGGATGGGTCGAATCTTCCCACTGGATTGAAATATTTGCCGAAATCGGCGTGCTGCTGCTCATGTTTCTGGCCGGAACGGAGACCGACCTGAAGGCGCTGAACGAGAACCGGGCGCCCTCGCTGGCGGTGGCGACGGGGGGCGTCGTGTTGCCGTTCTTCGGGGGTTATGCCGCCGGGTTGTGGCTCGGCCTCGGCCACGGGGAGGCGATCTTCCTCGGGCTGGTGCTGTCGGCGACGTCCGTCAGCATATCGGTGCAGACGCTGCGCGAGCTCGGGAAGCTGCACACCCGCGAGAGCACGACGATTCTCGGCGCCGCCATCGCGGACGACATCATGGCCGTCCTCGGGCTCGCCGTGGTGCTCGGCCTGGTCCTGGCCGGCGATGTCAATCTGGCGCTGGTGATCGGCAAGATGGCCGCCTTCGCCGTCCTGGCGGTCCTCATGGTGTGGAAAGGCATCCCGTTTCTCCTGCGGCTGTCGGCCCGGCTGTCGGTGACCGAGCCGGTGACGGCCGTGGCGCTCGTCATCGCCCTGCTGATGGCCGTCGCCGCGGAGCTGTCCGAGATGGCCGGCATCATCGGCTCCTTCGCCGCCGGGCTGGCCGTGTCCCGCTCTCCGCACGGCGGGACGGTCCTGAAGCGGGTCGAGCCGGTCGCCTACACGCTGTTCGTCCCGGTCTTCTTCGTCAGCATCGGACTGCATGTGACGTTCGACGGATTCGCCGGACAATGGGTCGCGTTCATCGTGCTGAGCGTGCTCGCCGTGCTGACGAAGCTGGTCGGCTCCGCGTTGGGCGCCCGCGCGACCGGCTTCAACCCGAGATCCTCCCTGGTCATCGGTTCGGGCATGGTGTCGCGCGGCGAGGTGGCGCTCATTCTCGCGGCGCTCGGATTCGCCGGCGGCTATATGCCGGCCGACCTGTACACGACGCTCGTTCTGGTCATCGTCCTGACGACGGTGGCCGCGCCGCCCATGCTGAAATGGACGCTCCGCGAGCCGAAGGGCGCGGCGGCCGGATCGGGTGAAGTCCGGAACGTCCGGGGCGACGGGACGCGGAATTGACAGGATGGCCCACCGGTCATTCCGGAACTTTCCTCCATCCGATGTCGTCTGTTTCCATGAATGGAAGCGGACGGGAAGGGTGAGAGATGGGCAAAGCGTATCGGAGAAGATTTGCCGTTCTGTTGCTCTTGACGATGATGCTGCCGGGGATGCTCCTTGCGGCATGCCGGGGCGAAAATCATGGCGCAAAAGCCGGGGAGGAGGCCGCCGGCGCGGGCGGGTATCCCCGGGCCGCGGACGGCGTGCCGGGCGCTGACGGCTTGCCGGGCGGAGCGCCCGATGACGGCCAGACCGCCTCGCCGCTTGCGATCGGCGACGCCTTCGAGGTCCGATTGGCCGCGCCGATGACGGGCGGACCGAACCGGTCCGGGAACGCGCCCCGGGCGAAGTTCTACGCGGCGCCGGGTGAAACGTACACGGTGACCGGGACGCAAGGGGAATGGCTCGCCGTCGACTCGACGGCGGGCGTCGTCTGGACGTCCGCCTGGTACGGAACGCCGGAGGCGGCGCACGCGGAGCCGGTGCTCATGAGGCTCGAACTGCCGCCCGATGCCGAGCTGTCGCTTCATCCCGGAAGCGCGTGGAAGACGACGGTGCGAGACGCCGCCGGCGCATCGGGGTCCGACGCCGCCCAGGCGTACGCGATCCTCGAGTGGGAGGACTGGTACGGCGTCGTCTTGCCTTCGGACAGGTGGCACGACGAAGAAGGGATTGTCCGTCCGGTTCTGCTCTGGACCGGGCGGGAGGAGGCCGCCGGCGCGATGGCGCTGGAGGACGGGCTGTTCGGCGCGGACGGTCCGCCTTTCATGGATCTGTGGCAGATTGCCGAGGCGGCGCTGTATGCCGGCATGAACGAGACGGAGCTCATGCGGATGCTCGGCCGGCCGGACGCGAAGGAAAGCTCGCGCGCGCTCAACGAAACGGGCGAACCGCTTCGCATCGGAACGGAATGGCGCTACGAGCCGCCGGAAGGCTTGCTGGCGGTGTCGCTCGATGAGCGGAACCGGCTCGTCTCCTGGTCCTGGCGCATTCCGGTGTCGCCGGAAGAACTGGCGCAAATTCGGGGTTCATATCCTTATCATGCGGATTTCCGGGCATCCCCGCCGGAACCGGTGCCGTCCGCCGAACCGGAATGGATCTGGCGGCATCGGGGGACGCTGGCATTCAACTATCTGCTCGGCGCGACGGACGAGGCGCTGCTGCTCAGGGGAGACGACGGCGGCTTCAGCGGTTTTCACAATGACAGCGGCATTTACGCGCTGAACCGCGAAACCGGCGCGCTGCTGTGGCGCATCGACGCCGGATTTGGCTGGGCCGATGCGATAGTCGACCCCGAACGCGGAGAAGCGGCCGTGCTGACCCATTACGATCCGGAAGCGGGACGATACGAGGAGCGCATTCGCCGGCTGCGGCTGCGGGATGGCGCCGTGCTGTGGGAGGAGGCGCCGTCTGACGGTCATGGCAGGCTCCATTTGGCATCCGGAGCGGTCATCTACGCCGTGCAGCCCGAGAACATGCCTGACCGCGACAGCGAGGGACGGCTGCGGGTCTACGATGCCGCCACCGGCCGGCTGATGTGGGAGCGCGGCTACGCGGAATCGTTCCGGGTGCTGAGCCGTCCGAAAGATCCGTATGTGCTGGTCCGGCATGGGCGGACGCTTGCGGCGTACCGTCCCGGCGACGGCGGTCTCGCATGGGAACTCGCGGTCGGAAGCCCGCCGGATTCGGGTCCGCTTCCTTACGAATCCATGTTCACGGACCTGAGCGGGAATCGGTTATCCGCCAACAGCCGGAACCGATGGGTTGTCGGAAGCGGACTCGCGTTGATCGATATGGCCCATGGCGGCGTGAAAGCCGTCTACCCGATCAAGCCGGACGAATACGTCACGGCGATCGACGACCGCCGGCTGCTCGTCGTGCGGCCATCGGACGATGATCCGCATCGGCAGACGGAACATTACGAGACGGTGCTGTACGATGTGCCGTCCGGCAAGGAACGGTGGAGCCGGCCGGGCTTCGGTTCGGGCGCGGCGGTCAGCGGCGGACGGGTCTATCTGCTGCTTGACGGCGTGCCGACGGCCGTGGATCCCGAGAGCGGCGAGACGGTCTGGCAGGCGGCGCTCGCCGGATGCTCGAAGCCCGGTTGGCGCGCTCCCTGGGGACCGGTCGTGGCGGGCGACGCGCTGCTCGCGCCTTGCGACGGGGATCTGATCGTGCTGAGGCTGGCGGACGGCAAGGGCGTCCATCGGCTGCGGGACGTGCGGCTCGATTATCCGGAAGGGCGGGAGGAGGACACGAGGAGCGGCCTCATCAACCTTGACGCTTCGGGGGATCTGTACATCGGCTCGGCGAACGGCTATTTTTCCAGGCTGCGGCTGCCGTAAGGGAGCCCAAGGACGGCGCGCAAGGCGCCGCCCCAAGCGCGAATCCGCCCTCCTCCCGTGCGGGCTGGGGCGGCTTCTTCTCCGGGTCCGCCAGCGCGTTAATCCTGCGCCGCTTCGATGACGGACCAGAACGCGGGCTTGGCCTGCAGGTTCTCGTCGAACAGGAGCGGCGCGTCCGTCCGGCCCTGCACGGGGAAATCGTGCAGCCACGTGTGGCTGTCCGCGATGCCCCAGAAGACGACGGCGCTCAGGATGTCCCGGTTGTCCCGGAACGCCTCGAAGAACTCGCGGTACCGGTCGGCCTGTTTCTGAATCACGGATTCGGGAATGTCGTCGCCGTAATCGCGCCGGTCGTTCCACGCGTAAACGCTCATGTCCATCTCGGTGACGATGTTGTCGAGGCCGAGCTCGGCGAACTTGCGCATCGACTCGATGAGCGAGGCGGCGGAAGGCCAGTCGACGCTGACATGCGTCTGGTGGCCGACGCCGTCGATCGGCACGCCGCGGTCAAGCAGTTCCTTCACGAGCTCGTACAGCCGGTCGCGCTTCGCCGGCTCGTTCGTGTTGTAGTCGTTGATGTACAGCTTGATGTCGGGACCGCCCGCTTCGCGCGCGGCGCGGAACGCCGCCTCGATGTAGTCGATCCCCGCGATCTGGTACCATTCGCTGTTGCGCATGCCGTCCGGGTCGGCCGGCTCGACCACTTCGTTCACGACGTCCCACGACTTGATGTCGTCCTTGTAGCGGTTCACGATGACGCGGATATGGTTCTCCAGCCGCTCAAGCAAGAGCTTCTTGTTTGCTTCCCGCTTCGCCGGGTCGGTCTCGTCCGCCATCCGTTTGCCTTCCTTGTCGTAGAAGAACCAGGCGGGCGTCTGCTGGTGCCAGACGAGCGTGTGGAACCGGAGCTCCATGCCGTTCGCCTTCGCGAATTCGACGATCCGGTCGGCCTGCCCGAAGCGGAATTGCCCCTCCGTCGGCTGCAGATACATCGGCTTCATGGCGTTCTCCGCCACCAGCATGTTCATGTGCTTCCTGAACAGTTCGGCCATCGGGCCCTCCGTCTGTTCCGGGGTGATGGCCGCGCCGATCGGGAACCAGTCGGCGTACGCTTCGGCGAGCGACGGAATGTCGGTCTGGACGGCCGGCGCCGCCGGCTCTTCCTCCGCCGCGGTCTCTTCCCCGGCCTCTTCTTCACCCGCGGATTGCGCGTTGATTCCCGCGCCGGCGTTCCCTTGCGAACCGGTGTCGGCGGCCGTCTCTTCCCCGGCGGCCGTTCCGCCCGCCGGCGCGTCCGGCTCCCCGCCGCCGTCCGAGCCGCACCCGATCGCGAGCGCTAGCAGCAGGACGGCCGCCAGGGCCGACGCCAAGGATTTCATCGTTCGAGGCTTGCCGCCTTCCATCATCAATCTTATCGCCCCCTGGTTGTCCGGGTTTCGCATGGCGGGAACGGGTTTCATGAACCCGCCTTCCGTCGATTGAAATGTACTATTTTTTTCCCGGGATGTAAATCAATCCTTTAATTTTTGGTATCAAAACTATAATTTTTGAAGTTCCGCCGTCCGGTCCGATTCAGTAAACTGAAAGCAGACCGGAAAATGAGCGCATCCGTGTATTGATTGTAAGCGATTACAGTCAAAGCAGGGGCGAATTTCAGCCCGACATTCACGCCATGCATGCCGCTATTCGGGAAAAAAGCGCATGCGGATTCGTGCAAACGGATGGATGCATCGGGCGTGAAAGGGGGAGCTGTCATGCACAAAGTGCTGCTCGTGGACGACGAAGTTTTCGCGCGCACGGGACTGCGCGGGTTGATCCCTTGGAACCGGTTCGGCTTCGAGATCGTGGCGGAGGCGGAGAACGGCGAGGAAGCGCTCCAGATGATCCGGGAGGAGCAGCCGGATCTCGTCGTGACCGACATCCGGATGCCGGTGCTGGACGGGCTCGAGCTCATCCGGACGGTGAAGGAGCAGGATATCGCGAGTCCCCGGTTCATCATCATCAGCGGCTACAACGACTTCAAATACGCCCAGCAGGCCGTGCGGTTTGGCGTGGAGGATTTCATCCTGAAGCCGATCGACGAGGCGGAGCTGTCCGACACGCTGAAGCGCGTCGCGGATTCGCTCAAACGGGAGCAGCTGCTGGAAGCGGATCATCCGGCGCTGCACCTGTCGCTGCTGGAGAGCCTGCTCACGGGCAGGCTGGACAAGGCGTACATCCCCGGCGCGGCGGCCGCCCTCGGCCTGTCGGCCGGACGGGAGCTTTGCTATATGATCGCGGAGGTGAACGACGTCGGCGAGGATGCCGCGCCCGCGGGCGAATGGAAGGCGGAGCTGGTGCGGGCCGCGCTGGGCGGCGGCCGGGAACCGCTGCTGCACGAGCATGGCGAATGGACCGCCGGCCTGCTGCTGCCGCGCGGCGAGGGCGCGGATTCGTGGGAATCGGCGGCGGAGACGCTGCGCGCGTCCGTCCGGCTGCCCGCCGGCGTCCTGCGCCTCTATGTGGGCGACCCGGCCGGAACGCCGGAGCGGATCCACCAATCGTACCGGTCGGCCCTGCAGGCGATGGAATTCAAATACGCGCTCGACGGACGGGCCGTATTGTCGGGCAAAGATCTGGACGGCCTGACGCTCGTCCGGACGGAGCCGCCCTCCGAACTGTACGACCGGCTGCTCCACGCGATGGAGGAGCGCGATACGGCGTCGGCGGAGGCGGTGCTGGACGAGATGTTCGGCGCGTTCCAATCGCTCAGGTTCTCCCCGGACGCGGTCGCGGCGTCGATCGACCGGCTGATCCGGATCGTCAACCGGACGGTGCGGGAGATGAACGGCGACGAGCTCGCGATTGCGGGAGGCGGTGCGCTCGCCGGATGGCGGGAGAAGCCGGTGACGCTGGGCGGGCTGCGGCGGCTTGCGGCCGCGTTCGTCGCGGAGGCGTCGGACTGCATGGCGGAGCTGCGCCAGGAGATGGCGAAGGGCTCGATCCACAAAATCCGGCAGTACATCGAGCGCCACTTCCGCGAGAACATCAACCTGAAGGTCATCGCGCGGCAATATTACATGAATCCGGTGTATCTGGGGTAGTTGTTCAAGAAGACATACGGCGTCTATTTCAACGATTTCCTGCTCGATCTGCGCATCCGGGAAGCGAAGCGGCTGCTCCGCCAGACGGACATGCGCATCTACGAGATCGCCGCCGAGGTCGGCTTCAGCAACCCCGAGTATTTCGCGGCGCAATTCGAGAAAGTCGTGAACATGACGCCGAAGGAATACCGCAGCGCGCTCGCCGCGAAACGTTGACGCATGCGCCCGGGCGGCGGCACGGGCGAAGCCGCTTGTTTTGCGCGTTCCTGAAAGCCGGCGCCGATTTTTGAAACCCGTCGTCCGCGTTTCGCAAACGATTGCCGATAGTTGAAATTTACAGCTCTCCCCGCCGCAGCGTATGCTGGAGTCGCAACCGATTCCACGCACCGCTGGCGAGCGGGGATTTGTCGTTTTCTGTCAATCCAAACGTTGAGCAACAGGTCATACCACAAGGAAAGGACTGTCATCGCACATGAATCTGGCGGCGGAACGCGAACGCTTCGAGGCGGAGAAACGGATTTACGAAAGCGCCAAACTGAAATTTGCAGGCGTGGACGGCTACGATGTCTACAATCCGTCCATTCCTTTTCACTGGCAAGGAAAAACGTACATGTTCGGGCGGGTGGAGAGACGCGAGGAATGGGCCCGCTCCTGGGTGCGGCTCTTTGAACGTTCGGGCGACGACGAGTGGACGCTGGTACCGAATTCGATGATTTACCAACTGGAGGACCCGTATATCAGCTTTATCGGGGACACCCTGGTGTTCGGCGGCACCCACGTCCGGTACGAAAGCGGCAAGCTCAAATCCTTTTGCGCGTACTTCTACAGGGGCACCGATCTGAACGACATCACGCAGGTGCAAAATGTCTATCCGTTCCTGGCCGACATCGGCCTGTACAATTTCGCAAGCGGCGCCTACGTCGACGTGGCCGGCCTGCCGCCCCAGGAGGACTTGTCGGAACGCGTCTCCGACCCTTACATGAGTTTCCGTGCGCGGCAGGTTCACCTGCCGGGACGTGAGCCGCTCCATTTGCTCACCTTCAAATTTCTGCCCGACCGGGCGCTTGCCGGGACGCCCGGAACGGCGATCGTGCTGGACGTGAACGCCTCCCATGTGCAGAGCACCATGCACAGCATCGACGCATCGGGGGAACACGTCAACAGCTTCGTGATCGACGCGGACGGCACCGTGTTGTCCCATTCCGATTCGGGGCATTTCGGGGAAAACTTCGCGCGTATGGACTACGTGCAAAAGATCCTTGCCGCCGATCGCGAACGCGGCGGTTTCGTCCACAAGATCGACGGCCACAAGCATTTGGTCACGTACGTCAAATCCGCCAATCTCGACTGGTACTTTGTCAGCGTGCGGCCGTACAACCAATTGTTGTCGAACATTTACGAAATCCGCCTGTGGACGCTCCTGGCGGCGGTTCTGCTCTTCGTCATCGGAGCCGTTCTGGCGTGGCTGTTCACCGGCAATCTGTACAACCCGATCCGGGCGCTGGTGGAGAAAGTGACCGAACACATGGAGAATCCGTCCGCGAAGCAAAGCGCGTTGTTGCGCCAGGACGAATATGAACTGTTGGCGGACGCGTTCACCCGCACGTTCGAGTCGGCCCGGAATCTGCAATTGAAACTTCACCGGTCCGCGAACATGCTGCGCAGCCGCTACATGTACAACGTTCTCCGGGGGAGAAACGAGGACTTCCCGCTGGCGGCCGATTTCGATGAGCAGTGGAAAAACCGGCTGACCGGGCCTTATTTCGCCGTGCTGTTGTTCCGCTTTGACAACTTGCGCGCGTTCCGGGAAAAATACAACACCTTTGACCGCGAGTTGATCCGCTACGCGCTGGGGAACATCGCCAAAGAATTGCTGGACCGGGAATTCGTCAGCGAACCGGTGCTGACGGAGGAAGAGGAGACGGCGTTCATCGTGCAGACGGACAAAGTCGAATTCGACGAGGTGCTGTACGTCCTGCTGGCCGAAATTCAGGACGCCATGCGGCGCTACTACAACGTCTCGGTGTCGGTCGGCGTCGGGGATCTGTGCTCGTCCGTCTCCGGATTGAAAGCGTCCTACGAATCGGCCAAAACGTACATGGCTTACCGCCTGTTCTGGGGCCACGGGTCCGTGCTGGACGCCGCCAAGACGGCCGCGCGGGAGACGCAGCCGTTCCGGTATCCTTCCGCGACCGAGCGCAATCTGATCGAAGCGGTCCGGTTGTGCAACGCCCGGCTGGTGCAAAAGGAGATCGACGCGTGGATCGCGCGCGTCTCCCATGCCGATCCGACGCAGGCGGTGCAATACACGCACTTTCTGTCGCTGGCCATCATCCGCGATTTCGAAACGATCGTGGCCTGGTGGGATGTCGACGTGGAGGAGCTGTACCGGCATATGGCCGCCCTTGACGCCGTGGAAACGTTGAGCGACATCCGCCGCTGCATCAGCGATTTGTGCCAGCGCATCATGCGGATCATCGAGGAAAACCGGCAGCAGGCCGGGGCCCTGAAGAGCCTGCACATTGTGGAGGACATCAAGGCGTTCCTGCGGCAGCAGTACGCCGATCCCGGGTTGTCGCTCGACATGGCGGCGGACCGGGTCGGCTTGTCCGCGGGATATGTCGGCAAGCTGTTCAAATCGGTGACCGGCGTCTCGTTCAACGACTACGTCACGCGGCTCCGGATGGAGAAGGCGAAGGAACTGCTCGCCACCCGGACGGCCACGATCGCGCAGATCGGCGAAATGGTCGGCATTTGCAACGTCCCGTATTTCACCACGCTGTTCAAGAAAACGTTCGGCATGACCCCTTCCCAATACCGGGAACGCCACAGGACCGGAGCATGGGCGACGGAGGGGTGAACGCATTCCCGGTCCCTTGTCCGCCTCCTCCCCTTCGTTCGGGAGGACCGGACGTTGACTTTCACGACGCGGCGGACGGATCGTGAGCTTCGGCGGCCTTTGAAGACGGCTGGCGCGCCCGCGCGCGGGGAATGGCCCGTGACCGCGCAGGTTCGCGTGGGGGAAGGTTCCCCTCGCGCGGGGCGCAAGGGGGCCGTTTTCGGCAAGTGACTTCCATAAAAAGTTAATGTTTATACAAATTGGAAATTTCCGTCGCCCAAGAAAATCATGACCGAATTTTGAAAGGCGAAAAATTGCCGTCGTGAAAGCGAAAACGGAATCTTGAAATTTACAGCGTACCCCGGACGCCTTAAGCTGTGAACGGGATTTCAATCCGCCCGGGACGGCGCGTCGCGGCGCGTCATCCGGGCGATATCGCAAGATGGAGGGCCGATATGGTGAAGAAAAAAGGATGGCTCTACGAACTGTCGCGGAACAGGTTCTCCTATTTGCTGATTCTGCCCGCGATGACGTACGTGTTCTTTTTTTCCTACGCCACCTACCCGTATTTGCTGATCGCTTTCCAGCGGTTTCAATACTCCGGCGGGTTGTTGGGCAGCGAATGGATCGGCCTGAAAAATTTCGAGTTCTTCTTCCGGAGCAGCGATGCGGCGCGCATTTTATGGAACACGGTGTACCTCAATCTGCTGTTTATCGGATTCGGCACCGTGGCCGCCGTGGCGTTGGCCGTGCTGTTCAACGAAGTGCGCGGCAGGCTGTTTCGGAAACTGGCCCAGACAACCATGATTTTCCCGCATTTTTTGTCCTGGATCATTGTCAGCTACATGATGTACGGGCTGTTCTCCACGGATTTCGGCGTGATCAACCGGATGCTCGCGCAAATGGGTCTGGACCCGGTCAACTGGTATTCGAAGACGGAGGCCTGGCCGTGGATTCTGGTCGGCATGAAGGTGTGGAAAGAAGCCGGAATGAACTCGATCATTTACCTGGCCGCCATCACCGGCATCGACCATTCCCTGTATGAATCGGCCGCCATCGACGGCGCGAACCGGTGGCGCAAAATCCGCCACATCACGCTGCCGTTGCTCGCTCCGACCATCGCCATCCTGACGCTGCTGAACCTGGGCAAGATTTTCTACGGGGATTTCGGCATGATCTACGCCATTATCGGCGACAACGGCGTGCTCTATCCGACAACGGACGTCATCGATACCTATGTGTTCCGGGCGTTGCGCCAGATCGGCGACCCGTCGAATGCGGCCGCGGTGGGGCTGTTCCAGTCTGTCGTCGGGTTTGTGCTCGTGTTTGCGGCCAACTGGGTGACGCGAAGATATTTCCGGGAGGGGGCGCTTTATTGACATGCACACCGTTCGCAAAATCGATCTGCCGGCCGTCTTCATCTACTTCGGCCTGGCCCTGTTTGCGGCGCTCTGTCTGCTGCCCATGGTGCTGACGTTTATGGTCTCGATCACGGACGAAAGCGTGCTGATCCGGAAAGGGTACAGCCTGTTTCCCGAGCGGTTCTCGTTCGAAGCCTACCGCACGCTGTTTCGCAGCGCGGATGTCATCGGACGGAGCTATCTGGTCAGCATTGCGGTCACCGTCATCGGAACCCTGGCGGCCGTGGTCATCACGGCGATGGCCGCCTACACGCTGGCCAATCCGAGCGTGAAGTACCGCGGAGCGCTCAATCTGTATTTTTTCATCACGATGCTGTTCAGCGGCGGACTTGTGCCGTGGTACATCATCTGCAAGCAGCTCGGACTCACGGACAATCTGCTGGCGCTCATCGTTCCCAGCCTGATGTTCAACGCCTTCAATATGTTCCTGGTGCGCAATTTCATGGAATCGCTGCCCGGCGCCTTGCGGGAGTCGGCTTACATTGACGGCGCCAACGATTTGGTCGTCGCGTTCCGGATTTATTTCCCGTTGTGCGTGCCCGTCCTGGCCACGATCACGTTGTTTTATGCGCTCGCGTACTGGAACGACTGGTTCAACGCCATCATGCTGGTGGACAACCAGCAGCTGTATCCGCTGCAATACGTCCTGTTCAAAATTCGTTCCAACATCGAAATGTTGAGCCTGATTCCGACCGGAGCGCCCAACCGGTACACGCCGCCCGCGGAATCCTCCAAGATGGCGATCGTCATCGTCACGATCGGGCCGATCGTATTCCTGTATCCATATCTGCAACGGTTTTTCATCAAGGGACTGGTCATCGGTTCCGTCAAAGGTTGAGCTTCAGCGTGCGTAACTCCTTCGGGAGTTGCCATAACTTAACACAACATGATCAAAAGGAGAGGGTTTCATTGAAGCGGTTGCTCTTGTTGTTGTCGACGGTCATCCTGGTTCTGGCCCCGCTTTCGGCCTGCGCCGGAAGCGACAAATCGACAAACGGGCCCTCCGGCTCTCCGTCGGCAACCCAGTCCGAACCGCAAGAAACGGGGGCGCCATCGCCTTCGGAAGAAGTGGTCACCCTGAAATATGTCCTGCCGGGGACCCAACCCAAGGAATGGCCGGCCGTGCAGGAGGCGGTCAACCGGAAGCTGCTGGAGGACGGCGTCAATGTCCGGATCGAGAAGGAATATATCGACTGGGGCGCCTGGGAACAGAAGCT
>Ga0310826_100594_pt1 | contig 31704 bp, 29 predicted proteins | sample WT_ome_FD_201306 | JGI IMG/M metagenome (GOLD analysis project Ga0310826, IMG submission 201306) | Sorghum-adapted microbial communities enriched on wild type (WT) sorghum from Joint BioEnergy Institute, Emeryville, California, United... ... | reverse complement strand
TAATCGGATGTGCGTGTTTGGTAACCACACCGATACCGGAGGTCCTCACCTACTTCCGCTCACCACGCCGTTCACAACCTGTCTGGGAGTTACAGCTAGAGCCAGTCGCGGCGACGGAAGCTCCAGTACAACACGATCACCAGCACGACGATGATCGCCGTGCTGGTGACGAACCCGCCGACCGTGTCGATGCCGGGGAACAGCACGTTCTGTCCGTAGAAGCCGGTGATCGCCGTCGGCACCGCGATGATCGCCGCCCAGCCGGTCAGCTTCTTCATCACCGCGTTGAGGCGGGCGTCCTGCAGCGACAGGTGGGTCTCGAACACCGTGGTGATCATGTCCCGCAGCGAGTCGGTCCACTCCGACACCCGCAACACGTGGTCGTACAGATCGGCGTAATGCGAATCGAGTTCGGGGCTGCCGTGCTGGACGTCCAGGCGCCGGTGCTGGATCGAGTTGACCACCTCGCGCATCGGCAGCACCACCCGGCGCAGCTCCACCAGGTCCTTTCGCAGCCGAAACGTCCTGCGCTGTAATCCCTTCCGGACGTTGTTCGCGAACAGGTCGTCCTCGATCGCCTCGATCGCGTCGTCGAGCGCCTGTACCGCGGTGAAGTGCCCGTCGACGACGACGTCGAGCAGCCCGTGCACCAGTGCGCCCACTCCGAACTCCTGGCCGCCGAGTTCGTCGAACCGCCGGGACACCGCGTCGATGTCGAAATCGCGCGACAACCGCACCGTGATCAGCCCGCGCGGCAGCACGAACCCGGAGATGCGGTGGATGTCGAGCAGGGAGTCGGACTGGTCGGCGGGCGGGGGATCCTTGACCATCACCCCGTAGACCGTGAAGAACGTGTGGGTGCGGTAGGCGACGGCCTTGGTGCGCTCGGATTCGGCGATAGCGTCCTCGACCGCCCAGGCGTCGAGTTCGAGCTCGTCCGCCAGGCGGGCCAGCACCTCGTGGTCGGGATCGCAGATGTCACACCACAGCAGGGTGTCGCCGGCCGCGAGGTACTCCGAGATCGCGTCGAAGTCGAAATCGTCCTGCGGCTTGCCCCCGCGCCACACCCGCCCCTGGACGTGCGTCATCGGTCCATCCTCTCGCGAGCCGTGCGTTTCGCCGGACGATCGGAGACGTTCAGGCGTCGCGCGGCCGGGCGGCGGGGGAGAAGCCGTCCAGCAGCGAGCGCACCCCCAGCCGCCAGCGGCGTTCCACGTCGGCCGCCGACGACCCCAGCCACCGGCCCAGCTCCTGGACCGCCAGACCCTGCGCCAGCGCCAGCAGCACATGGGCGATGTCGGCGACGTCGCCGGCCAGCAGTCCCGCGTCGGCACAACGCTGGATGCGCCCGACGAACACCTCGCGGACCGCTGCCCCCGCGGCCCGTTCCTCGGGTCCGGGCTCGAAATCGGCGAACGGGCGCGAGAACATCACCTGTGCCAGCCGCGGGTAGTCGCGGCAGAACCGCCGGAAGACCGGCACCACCCGTTCCAGGTCGGCCAGCGGGTCGTCGCTGACCGGGATCGCGGCCAGCTCGGCGCCCAGCCGCCGGAAGCCCTCGAAGAACATCGCCCGCACCAGCCCGGCCTTGTCGCCGAACAGCTCGTAGACCGCGGGCACCGAGGTGCCCGCCCGCTCGGCGACCAGGCGGGTGGTGAACCGTGCGATGCCCTCCTCGCCCAGCGTCGCAATGGCCACCGCGAGCACGTGGTCACGCAGTTGCGGGGTGCGCTGCTTGGCCCTGGGCATGGCGCGTGTCAGCCGAGCGTGTACTCGCTTGCCAGGCTGTCGATTCCGGCGCGGATCGCGTTGAGCGCGGCCGCGCGGGCCTTGAGCTTGCTGGCCAGGTGGGCGCGCAGATCCAGGGTTGCCGCCGCCTCGGCGGCCACCTCCTGGGCGCGCGGCACCACCCGGTCGGTGTCCTCGACGACCTCGTCGAGCCAGCCCGCGGCGATCGCGTCGTCGCCGGTGTAGGTGGTGGCCAGCGCGGCGGCCCGGTCCATCGCGGCGGGGGTGAGCTTGAGTCGCATGATCTCCAGCGCCGCGTTGGGCAGCACCATCCCGATGGCCACCTCGTTGGCCTGGCAGCGGGTCCGCGGACCGCCGATGCGGCGATCACCGCTGAGCAGCAGGAACGAGCCCATCGCGATGGCCGGGCCGGTGGCCGCCATGATCACCGGGGCGGGGAAGGTCAGGCAGCGCACCGCCAACGTGAACCCGCCGGTGAGCATGCCGAGCGCGGCCGGGACATCGCCGGCCTGAAAGACGCTCAGGTCGAAGCCGCCGCTGAACACCCGGGCGTTGCCGGCGATGACGACGGCCTTGGCGCCGTCCTGTTCGGCGCGGTCGAGTGCCTCGTTGACCGCCGACTGCATCGCCGGACCCAGCACGTTGACCTTGCCGTCGTCGAGGGTGATGGTCGCGACGGACTCGTGGAGTTCATAACGGGCTGTGCTCATGGAGCGATGTTACGTAACGAGGTTCCGAAAAGCCTGGAGCCCGGGGCCGGCGGGTCAGACGAGCCGGTGCCGGCCGTTGATGATCTCGGTCTGTGGCTCGCTGTCGTCGGGCCGGACCGGCGCGCCCGCATCGTCCCGATACCCGGCGTACTCGGGGTCGGGATACTCGCCGTCGGGCTGGGCGTGCGGGGCGGCCCGCGCCGGGACCGCCGACCGCTCGGGCCGAAACGGTGGTGCCGGCGGGTCGGCGGGCCGGGGCTGCGCCCGCTGGAGCTCGACGGCGGCCTGGGTCGAGGTCACCTTCTCGCGCATCCGTTCGGCGGCGTTGCGCACCCGGTTGATCTCGTTGCGCAGCACCTCCTCGCGGCTCTCGCGGGTGGCCCAGTGGTAGTAGGTCAGCAGGTTGCGCAGCAGCTCGAGTTTCTGCTTCTCCTGGCGGGCCAGGTCGTGGCGGGTGAGCAGTTCGATGCGCTCGACCGGGTGCAACGTCGCCCAGTCCAGCACCGCCGTGGACCGGTATCGGTTGCGTTTGCCGCGCTTGTCGTCCTTCGGGCGGTCGTAGTAGGTGACCGCGCCGTCGAAGCGCGACGCGATCGTCTCGCCCAGCTCGCGCCGGTCCAGCGCGGAGTCCCACACGATCCGCCACTCCTGCGAGGGTGCCAGGTAGGGGATCTCGGCCGGTAGGTTCAACGGGACGATGTCGACGAAGCGGTCGTCGTAGACCTGTTCGTAGCGGCCGACGGTCGGCGGGTTGTGCCACTCGAACCGGATGTTGTAGGCGGGTGTCTGGCCGAAGTTCTTGACCACCAGCTCGATCAGATGCCAGTCCTGCGGAGCCGGTTCCATGTACATCGCCACATTGGGCTTCGTCAGCTCCTCGGCCTGCTCCCGGGACCGCTGGTAGGCGCGCCAGGCATACACCAGCGCGGCGACGAGCAGCACCACGGCCACCCACGCCGCCAGCGCGAGCCAGCCGGTCGGTGAGATCTCCGACAGCCTGTCCACGCACCGCTGTATATCACGTCAGCGGCGACCGAACAGCATTAGCGAACTTACCCTGCTGTCATTTGCTGGAAAACCCCAGGACTCCGTTTTTGCAGTGACAGAAGTGCCCGGTGGGGATGTGAGGACGGTTGCCGCTCCGGTTGCCGACGAGCGCTCAGGCGCCCATCAGCATGCGCCACTGCTGCAGGTTGCTGGCCCGGTAGACGTAGTTGCTGCGACGCACCTCCGACAGCGACGCGCTCGGCTCGATCGAGTACCAGTGCCCCGGGTAGACCGTGGGATCGCCGGACAGCCGGGCGAGGGCCTGCAGGCTGTGGAACATGTCGTCGACGTTGCCGCCCGGGAAGTCGGTGCGGCCGCAGCCCTCCAGGAACAGCGTGTCGCCGGCCACCAGTTTGCCGTCGACCAGGAAGCACTGGCTGCCCGGGGTGTGACCGGGGGTGTGCAGCAGCTCGATGTCGACCGCGCCGACCGCGACGACGTCGCCGTGCTCGTGCGGGGTGAGCTCGCTCGGGGCGATCCCGGTGACCTTGGAAACCCAGTCCGCCTCAAGGCTGTTGACGTGCACCGGCACGCTGGTGCGCTCCAGCAGCTCGACCACGCCCTTGAGCGTGAAGCCCATCATCGACCCGCCCACATGGTCGGGATGGTGGTGGGTGACCAGCACCCCCGACAGACGCATGCCGTCGGCCTCGGCGATGTCGACGAGGTCATTGGCGGCGTAGGCCGGGTCGACCACCACGCAATCGCCGGTCTCGCGGTCGCCGATCAGATAGGCGAAGTTGCGCATCTGCTGAGCCATCACGTCGTCCGCGGCGAAATCGCGGCCCGACAACAGCTGGCGGAAGTACAGGCGGTCGGTCATGCCCTCACTGTATTCAAGACCGCTGCACCCAGGATCGCCGCGGACCCGCCGGCTGTGGCGCCGCTCACTGCGCGTCGCGCAGCCGCACCATCCGGGTGGTGCTGCTTTCGTCGAGCTCGACGATGTCGGAGCGCGACCGCAGGAAGTCCGAGAACGACTTGAACCCCAGTGACTTCTCCGAGAACGACGGGTCCATGCGCTTCATCTGCGCCTTGACCGCCGAGTTGTGCAGCCAGTCGGCGTCGTCCTTCTCGTGGCCGATGCGCAGCGCCCGCACCAGCAGGGCGGTCGCGGCGGCCTGCGGGTCCTCGGGTTCGGGCTCCTGCTCGGCGGTGGCCCGGCTGCTGCGCCGCGGTTTGCGCTTGGGGGGTTCGGGCACCGGCACGCCCGGCAGCGCGTCGTAGGTGACGAACTCGTCGCAGGCGGCGGTCAGCGAGCGGCTGATCGAGCCCGCCACGCCGATGCCCACCACGTAGCGGCCGAGCCGCTTGCAGCGCTGGGCCAGCGGAATGTAGTCGGAGTCGCCGGCCACGATCACCACGTGCGTCAGGTCGGGGAGCCGGAACATGTCCTCGACGGCGTCTACCGCCAGCCGGATGTCGGCGCCGTTCTTGCCGTACGCCGCGGTCGGAAACAGCTGCACCAGGTCGACCGCGCGGGCCACCAGCTGGTCGCGGTAGGCGGCGTTGATCTCGGCCGACCAGTCCGCGTAGGCGCGGGTGAGCACCAGGGTGCCGTACGACGACGCGAAGTCGATGATCGCGCCGATGTCCACGCGCGCGGCGGCCAGCCGTTCGGGGTGCTTGTCGAACCCGGCGGCCCGGTCGCGCTGGAACGAGTTGCGGCCGTGAACCTGGTCGTAGCGGGAGATGACGATGTTGTCGAAGTCGATGTAGACCGCGACACGGGGGGTGGCCGGTTCGGTCACAATCCGCCCCCTCTCATGGGCCTGATGAGCCGGTTTGGCGAGCCAATCGGCGAGAATGTACCCTCTTTAAGGCCCACGGCACGGCCGATGGGTCAGCGAAGTGGCAACGCCCCCTTAGCTCAGTCGGCAGAGCGTTTCCATGGTAAGGAAAAGGTCAACGGTTCGATTCCGTTAGGGGGCTCGGTGGACGGGCAGCGTGGGAATTCATTCCTCCGCTGCCTGTAGCCATCGGGGCGGTGTAGCTCAGCTGGTTAGAGCGCACGACTCATAATCGTGAGGTCGGGGGATCGAGTCCCCCCACCGCTACCAGACAAGAGAACGCGCAGACGACAAGGACGAGAGAGACGTGGCCTCCAGTACCGACGTACGGCCGAAGATCACGCTGGCGTGCGAGGTGTGCAAGAACCGCAACTACATCACCCGCAAGAACCGCCGCAACGATCCGGACCGGCTTGAGTTGAAGAAGTTCTGCCCGAACTGCGGCAAGCATCAGCCGCACAAGGAATCGCGCTGACGCGTCGGCCGCGGGACGTCCGTCCGAGGTCGACGGGATAGGTCAACCACCGGTGTCGCTGTCACAGAATCTCGTGGGGAGGCACTTCCGGTATCCCGACTACTACGTTGTCGGCCGGGAGAAGATCCGGGAGTTCGCCACCGCCGTCAAGAACGATCACCCCGCCTTCTTCGACGAGCAGGCCGCTGCGGACCTCGGGCACAAGGCGCTGCCTGCCCCGCTGACCTTCCTCTCCGTGTTCGGCTACGCGGCGCAGTTGGCGTTCTTCGAGGATGCGAACATCGCGGTCAACGACATGCGTATCGTGCAGGTCGACCAGGTGATGAAGTACGTCAAGCCGATCTTCGCCGGCGACAAGCTGTACTGCGATGTCTACGTCGACTCGGTGCGCCAGGCGCACGGCGCCGACATCATCGTGACCAAGAACATCGTCACCAACGAGGCCGGTGAGATCGTGCAGGAGTGCTACACGACCTTGGCAGGTCGGGCCGGCGAGGAAGAAGAGGGTTTTTCAGATGCCACTGCGTGAGTTCAGTTCGGTGAAGGTGGGCGACCAGCTTCCCGAGAAGAAGATCCAGCTGACCCGGCAGGATCTGGTGAACTACGCCGGAGTCTCCGGCGACCTGAACCCGATCCACTGGGACGACGAGATCGCCAAGCAGGTCGGCCTGGACACCGCCATCGCTCACGGCATGCTCACCATGGGTCTCGGCGGCGGCTACATCACCGAGTGGGTCGGCGACCCCGCCGCGGTCACCGAGTACAACGTGCGGTTCACCGCGGTGGTGCCGGTGCCCAACGACGGCGTCGGTGCCGAGATCGTGTTCAGCGGCAAGGTGAAGTCCGTTGATCCGGAGACCAAGTCGGTGACGATCGCGCTGTCCGCGACGACCGGGGGCAAGAAGATCTTCGGCCGCGCCATCGCAACGGCGAAGCTGGCGTAGCCATGGCCCTCAAGACTGATATCCGGGGAATGGTCTGGAAGTACCCGGACAGATTCGTGGTCGGGCGGGAGCAGATCCGCCAGTACGCCAACGCGGTCAAGGCCTACGACCCCGCCACCCACGACGAGAAGGCCGCCGCCGAACTCGGCCACTCCGGGCTGGTCGCGCCGCTGACGTTCATGTCGATCTTCGCGGTGATGATCCAGCGGCACTTCTTCCAGCACGTCGACGTGGGCTTCGAGACCATGCAGATCGTGCAGGTGGATCAGAAGTTCAAGTTCTACCGGCCGATCGTCGACGGCGACCAGGTCAACGGCACGATGTACATCGAGTCGGTGGACGAGCGGTTCGGGGCCGACATCGTCACCACCCGCAACGTGCTGACCGACCAGAACGGCGAGGTCGTGATGGAGTCCTTCACCACCCTGATGGGGCACGAGGGCGACAACTCGATCTCGGCGGGCTGGGACCCGGTGACCGGGCAGGTGACCCGCAAGCCGGTCCAGCACGACACCGCGCCGGCCGAGGGCGCGGAGAACAACACATAGGGCGGTCCGGTCAGGGCCGGGCAGGCGGACCAGGGGAGGATTGGTAACTCGGGCGGGTGGCACGCTACACTCGTCTCTCGGGGTTTTCCCAGTCCAGCGCGCTGTCCGTCGGCCTCCTGATCCACCGAACGGGGAGCGCGCGAAATTGTGTGAGCCCCGAGCAGGTGCGCGGAGGAAGTCGCAGTACGCGGCGTCGTCCGCCAAAGGGGCGTAGCTCAACTGGCAGAGCAGCGGTCTCCAAAACCGCAGGTTGCAGGTTCAAGTCCTGTCGCCCCTGCTCAAACTGAATACTCGACAACATGTGGACACTGGATAGTGACCACACGAACCCAGACGAAAGGCATGCGGTGAGCGACGAGCGCGATCGCACCGGTTCCCAAACCGGCGACGGCCGCAGCGCCGTGGTGACCCGGCCGGGCCGCCCGACCGGCAAGCGGTCACGACGCGCGGCGGCCGGCGAGGGCGCCGGCGCAGCCATCGACCTGGCGACCGGCGCGGCGGCCACGCCGACCAAGAACGGCGAGGGGACCGGCAAGGCCGCCAAGACCGCCAAGAAGGGGGAGGGTCCGCGTCGGCGAATCCCGAATCCGTTCGCGTTCGTCTGGAGCTACCTGAAGCAGGTCGTCGCCGAGCTGCGGAAGGTGATCTGGCCGAACCGCAAGCAGATGGCCACCTACACGGGTGTGGTGCTGGCCTTTCTGGCGTTCATGCTGGTCTTGATCGGCCTGGTCGACTTCGGGCTGGCCAAGCTGGTGATGTGGGTGTTCGGCTGACGAGCGGACGTAGTGAGAGGACTGTGACGTGACTAGCTTCGAGGGCGACACGCCTTCGCCCGAGACCGACGACGCGGTCGACGAGACGACCGTCGGTTCCGCGGACGGTGAGGCGGCCACCCCGGAGGACGACACCGCGGGCGCCGCGGGCGAGGGCGCCCAGGACGCTCCGGAGGCTGCCGAGGAAGCCCCAGAAGAAGCTGAGGAGGAGGATCCGGCGGTCAAGCTCAAGAAGGAGCTGCAGAAACTGCCGGGGCAGTGGTACGTCGTCCACAGCTACGCCGGTTACGAGAACAAGGTCAAGGCCAATCTCGAGACCCGGGTGCAGAACCTCGACGTCGGCGATTACATCTTCCAGGTCGAGGTGCCGACCGAAGAGGTCACCGAGATCAAGAACGGCCAGCGCAAGCAGGTTCAGCGCAAGGTGCTGCCGGGCTACATCCTGGTCCGGATGGAGCTGACCGACGAGTCGTGGGCGGCGGTGCGCAACACGCCGGGCGTGACGGGCTTCGTGGGAGCCACCTCCAAACCGTCGCCGCTGCCGCTCGACGACGTGGTGAAGTTCCTGCTGCCGCCGCAGGCGGCCAAGAAGCCGGGGAAGGCGGCCGCGAGCGCGGCCGCGGCCAGCGAGACCGGCGGTACCGAGCGGGCGCCCATCGAGGTGGACTTCGAGGTCGGCGAGTCGGTGACCGTGATGGACGGGCCGTTTGCCACGCTGCCCGCCTCGATCAGCGAGGTCAACGCCGAACAACAGAAGCTCAAGGTGCTGGTGTCCATCTTCGGCCGCGAAACACCTGTCGAACTGACCTTCAACCAGGTCGCCAAAATTTAGGGATCCCGGCGTGACAACCCCCGTGCAGCGTCGCTGAACGCGCCGAGATCACTGGAAACGAGAGAGGAACACCAACACTCATGGCCCCGAAGAAGAAAGTCGTCGGGCTGATCAAGCTGCAGATCCAGGCCGGCCAGGCCAACCCCGCGCCGCCGGTGGGTCCCGCGCTGGGCCAGCACGGCGTCAACATCATGGAGTTCTGCAAGGCCTACAACGCCGCCACCGAGAACCAGCGCGGCAATGTGGTGCCGGTCGAGATCACCGTCTACGAGGACCGCAGCTTCGACTTCAAGCTCAAGACCCCGCCCGCGGCGAAGCTGCTGCTCAAGGCCGCCGGGGTGGAGAAGGGCTCGAGCAATCCGCACCGCGACAAGGTCGCGAAGGTGACCTGGGACCAGGTCCGCGAGATCGCCGAGACCAAGAAGGACGACCTCAACGCCAACGACATCGACGCGGCCACCAAGATCATCGCCGGTACCGCCCGGTCGATGGGTATCACGGTCGAGTAGCCTGCGGATCGACCCGACGGCACGGTCGAGTAGCCTGCGGATCGACCCGACGGCACGGTCGAGTAGCTCGCGGATCGACCCGACGGCACGGTCGAGTAGCTCGCGGATCGACCCGACAGTACCGTCGAGTAACACGGACCACGGATCGGCGCCGCCGGTCCGTCGAGTGGGAGGGCCCGCTTCGGCCCGACTGACCACGACTTCTTCACCGGAGGAGATGAAATGAGCAAGAAGAGCAAGGCGTATCGGGAAGCCGCCGCCAAGGTAGACCGCACCCGGCTGTACACCCCGCTGGAGGCGGCGCGGCTGGCCAAGGAGACGTCGTCGAAGAACTCCGACGCCACCGTCGAGGTCGCGATGCGACTGGGCGTCGACCCGCGCAAGGCCGACCAGATGGTCCGCGGCACGGTGAACCTGCCGCACGGCACCGGTAAGACCGCCCGCGTCGCGGTGTTCGCGGTGGGCGAGAAGGCCGCCGAGGCCGAGGCCGCCGGCGCGGACGTGGTCGGCAGCGACGACCTGATCGAGAAGATCCAGGGCGGCTTCCTCGACTTCGACGCCGCGATCGCCACCCCGGACCAGATGGCCAAGGTGGGCCGTATCGCGCGCATCCTCGGTCCGCGCGGCCTGATGCCCAACCCCAAGACCGGTACCGTCACCAACGACGTGGCCAAGGCCGTCAACGACATCAAGGGTGGCAAGATCAACTTCCGCGTCGACAAGGCCGCCAACCTGCACCTGGTGATCGGCAAGGCGTCGTTCGACGAGAAGGCGCTGGCCGAGAACTACGGTGCGGCCCTCGAAGAGGTGCTGCGCGCCAAGCCGTCGGCGTCCAAGGGCCGCTACCTCAAGAAGGTGGTCATGTCGACGACCTTCGGCCCGGGCATTCCGGTCGACCCGTCGATCACCCGCAACTTCACCGAAGCCTGATATCCGGGCCTGATCTCCGCTATCGACGGGTGCGCGCCGGTTGGTGTGAGCCGAGCTCCCTCGCCGCGGCGTCGCTGATCAGCCGGCCCAGTTCGGCGCGGGTGCGGATCCTGAGTTTGCGGTAGATCCGGGTCAGATTGGACTCCACCGTCTTGGGGCTGACGAACAGGGCCACCGCGATGTCCTTGGTGGTCAGTCCCTCGGCGGCGAGTTCGGCCACCCGTTGTTCGGATGCGGTCAGCCCGAGCAGACCGGACCGTCCCTTGAACGTGCGGGCGAGTTCGGCGCGGGCCCGCTCGGCCCACAGCGGTGCACCCAGGTCGGCGAAGATCCGTACCGCCTCGGCCAGCGCGGTGCGCGCGGCCTCCCGCTTGCGCTGCCGGCGCCGCAGCTGTCCGGCGAGCAGCAGGGTGCGGGCGCGCTCGAACGGCATCGGGAGCCGGTCGTGGTGGCGCAGCGCCTCCTCGATCCGCGCGACGGCGCCGGAGACGTCGCCTCGGGTCGCCAGCCAAAGGCTGCGGCACCGGGCGGCGGTCGCCAGCATCCAGGGGCGGTCCAGCAGCCGTCCGTTGGACTCCAGCGCCTCGATCAGCGGGAGAGCCCGGTCGTGGTGGCCGAGCGACACCAGCGCCTCCACCGCGTCGGGCAGATACGCCGCGGAGATGATCTCGGTGCCCGGCTCCCGGGGGAGCCGTTCGATCAGCGGGCCGAGGACCTGCAACGCCTGCTCGTGGCGCCCCAGCGACACCTCGAGGAAGCCGAGATCGATCACCGCCCAGTCGGGCAGCCGCGGGGAATCGTAACGTTTGGCGAGTTCGATTGCCGCCCTGGCGTTTTCGCGTACATCCTGCTCGCGTCCGGTATGGGCGGCGACGACGGCGAGCATATTGTGCGCGAGCACGCGGAAGTGGTCGCCGCCGAGTTGCTGGGCTCGCTCGAAGGTCTCCGCGGCGAGGGCGCCGGCGGCGTCGTAGTGGCCGCTCCACAGCTCGATCAGCGTCCCGTACACCGCGACGAGCACCAGATCGGTCTCCGCGCCGCGGTCGACGCACTGCCGGCGGACCTGCGCGAGGCGTTCGCGTGCGGCATCGAGCTCACCGAGCCACGACAGCATCAGCGCATAACTGGCTTCGGCGCGGAACGCCAGCGGCGCGTCGCTGTGCGGATCCTCCATCGCCAGAGCGCGTCGGAGACTGACCATGTCGACGCCGCGGCCGGACATGCAGCCGATCGTCGCGCGCACCGCCAGCACCTGGCTGAGCAGGCCGGGATCGCCGACCTGCTCGGCATAGGTGACCGCGCGTTCGGCGCTGCGCAGGGCGCGGCCGATCTCGCCGCTGTTCATCAGCGCGTAGGCCGACAGCAGCAGTGTCTGCACCCGGAGCTGCCCGCCGGAGCTGTTCGCCAGCGCCTCCTCCAGGCAGTTCACCGCCCGGCCGAAGTCGTTGCCGTGAATGTGGATGGCGGCCAACAGGTTCAGCGCCCGGGCCCGGTCCGCGCCGGCCGGCACGGAGTTCAGCACGCCGTCGAGCAGTTGCCGGGTGCGCTGCAGATCACCGGCGTGCAGGTGGTAGTCGGCGGCCCGGATCCGGCGCAGCGGGGTGTCACCGCCCAGCCCGATCGCCAGCTCCACCAGTTCGGCCGCCGCGGCGGGGGCGCCCCGGTCGCCGGCGGCGGCGGCCGCGGAGTCCAGCGCGGCCAGCGTCGCCGGGTCCGCGCTGGCGGCGGCCAGCGCCATGTGCCGGGCCCGTAGCTCCAGCATGGCCGACGTCTCCGCCAACGCCCGGTGCAGGCGCGGCGCCGGCTCGGGGTGGCGTCGGTGTACACGGCGCGGGCGAGCAACGGGTGGGTGAACCGCACCTCGTTCCCGTCGACGGTGATGATGCCCTTGGCGGCGGCCTCGCCGAGCAGTTCGGCGGTGTGGGCGAGGTCGGTGCCGGTGACGCGGGCGATTAGCTCCACCGTGGGGTTCGAGGCGCTGGCGGCGGCCAGCAGCAGGTGCTGGGCGTCGGTGTCGAGACGGCCGATGCGCATCCGCATCAGCTCGGCCAGGGTCGCCGGCAGTTTCGACAGCGAGCCGCCGGCGTCGATCGCACGGGCCAGTTCCAGGGCGTAGAACGGGTTTCCCGCGGATATCTCGGCGATGCGGGCCATGGTGGGGCGCGGGAACGAGCGTCCCAGCCGCTGCGAGATCAAGGTGTGCAGACCGCGCAGACTCAACGGTCCGACCCGCAGGGTGTCGAACCGCCCCGAACCCAGCCTCAGGTGTACCGCCGCACCCTCGCCCTCGTGTTCGGTGCGTTCGGTGAGCAGCAGGCCGATCGGGCCGGTGAAACGGCGCGCCACGGCCGCCAGCACCGCGTGGCTCGACGGGTCGAGCCACTGCACATCGTCGATGGCCACCAGCACCGGCGCCGTGGCGGACAGCCGGGTGACGATCGCGGCGAAGGCCGCGGCCACCACCGATTCATCGGTCGACGGTCCCTGGGCCGTGGTGCGCAGCAGCACCCGGTCGACGGCCAACCGTTGCACCTCGGGCAGGCGCTCGACGATCGTGTGGTCGACGTCGCCGAGCAGGTCGGCGATCGTGGTGTAGGCCAGCACCGTCTCGGCGGCGCCGGCACGCGCGGAGATCACGTGATAGCCGCGCTCGCGGGCGGCGGCGACGCCGGACAGCCACAACGTCGTCTTACCGATCCCGGCGTCCCCCTCGATGGCCAGTCCCGCCGGGTGCTCCGACATCGAAAGCAGAAAGCGCATCAGCGCCCGCAACTCGGCCGGACGTTCGATAACGCCGGAAGTCATGCCCACCCCTTGCTGCCAGCGACCCGAGCCTACCCCTCGAATTCGGCGCCGCGAGCGTAAACCTCACCGGGTGGGCGCCCCGTCGGACGCCGTCGGACCGGCCCGCCGGGAAAACGGAAACGTCACATCCGCAAATTTGCCCCGCCGCCCGCCGATGGTGTGTGATCGTCAACATATGCGCAGGGGCATCCTGCTGTTCGCCGTTCTGGGGCTGCTGAGCACCGCGGCCCTCACCGCTGTCGCCGCGATCGTCGCCGCCATCAGCCTCGCGGCGACCGCTCTGATCGTGCCCGGGACCGGCACACCGAACGCCAACGTCGTCGAGAACTACCGCCAGCACTTCGTCGACCGCTACAGCGCACCGTTCTTCCCGGACTGCACGTCGACGAACGGGTGCGAACTCGTCGGCGTCAACTATCCGGCGTCGTTCTTCCCGCTGTTCATCTTCCCGAACTGGTGCGTTCCCGGGCGCTGCGAGACCTGGAACGCCTCGGTCGGCACCGGCGTCGAAGGCGTCATCGAACTGGTCAAGAACCTTCCCGCCGGGGAGCGGGCGCTGCTGCTCGGCTACTCACAGGGCGGAGCGGTGGCCTCGAACGCGCTGCGTGAGCTCGCCGCCCAGGGGCTGTTGGACCGGATCGAGGGCGTGGTGCTCATCGGCAACGCCTACAACCCCGACGGGGGGCTGTTCACCCGGCTGGGTTTCCTGCCGACGATCCCGTTGCTGAACATCAGCTTCGGACCGGCCACCCCGGTCGAGCTGGCCGACGAGATCGGCCCGATGGTGTTCGTCGGCTTCGAGTACGACCCGGTGATGTACGCCCCGCGCTACTGGGGCAATCCGTTCGCGATGCTCAACGCGCTGGCCGCGTTCGAGACTGTGCACGGCTACTACCTGACCCCGAACGGCAACGGGCCGAACGATCCGATCGCCTACGGCTACACGCCGGAGGAGATCGAGGCCTACCTGGACGATCCGGAGTGCACCGGGCCGGTCTGCCGGGAGGACGAGTACGGCAACCGCTACTACATGCTGCCGGCCAAGAGCCTGCCGCTGATGGACCTGGTGATGTCGCTGGTGCCGGAACCGCTTGTGCCCCTGGCCCGGCCGATCGTGGAGTTCCTGACCCCGATCGTCAAGGTGCTGGTCGACCTGGGCTACGACTGGAGCGGTGACCCGGCCGCGACCACCTACCTGTCGATCCTGCCGTTCAGCCCGAAGACCAACTTGGTCAAGGTCGGGGTGGACCTGATCAAGGCGGTGCAGGAGGGCATCCACAACGTGATCGGCGATCAGGGGCCGAACGCTGTGCCGGATACGGACAACGACGTCAGCCTGCTGGCGGCGTCGGGAACGCCGGCGGGCGAGTCCGAGTCGGCTCCGCAGCCCTTCGGCCGGGCGATGACCGCCGCCGGGTTCACCCCGGAGGGGGCGACCGCGGCCGGCGGCGGCACCGAACTGCCGGGGGCTACGCCGGATCAGGCGACCCCCCTGCAGCAGGCAACCGAGGACGGGACCCCGCCGCAGCAGGCGACCGAGGACGGGACGCCCCCGCAGGAGGTGACTGAGGACGGGACGCCCCCGCAGGGGCAGCCACGGGCCGAGACGTCGCAGCAGACCCAGCAGGAATCATCGGGCAAGCAGGGCACCGACACGGCGACCGGGAACCCGGCACCGAACTCCGGGCCGGGCGGGGAGAAGGCCGGCGGCCAACCCGCCCCGGCCAAGGCCGTCGGCCTGAAGACGCGGCGCGAGCAGCGGCAGTCGCACTGGCAGGCGGCCAAGGCCGAGCGGGAGGCGCGCCGCGAGGCCCTCAAAGCGGATCCCGAGACCAAACGCGAGGCGGCCAAGGCCGAGCGGGAGACGCGCCGGCAGGCCTTCAAGGCCGATCCCGACGCCAAGCGCCCGGGGCCCCAGACTCGGCGCGACGTGCAACACCGCAGCACCGGGGACGCCGCGAGCGGAGAAGCCCCGGCGGCCTGACCCGCGGCGGCGGTCCGGTGCGGTGAGGGGTGGCCGGCCCGGCGGACCGCCCACCCTCGCCGGTCAGGCGGCGGCCGCGCCCGGCTTCAGATAGGTGATCAGGCTGACGTCGATGCCCTCGTCGATGAAGTAGTACTGGCAGCCCTTGAGGTAGCGCAGGTAACGCTGGTAGGTCGCCTCGTCGGTCGCCGCGATCGCCGCGTCCTTGTTGCGCTCCAGCCGGTCGGCCCAGATGCCGAGCGTCTTGATGTAGTGGTTGCGCAGCGAAAGCGCCTCCGGCACAACGAAACCGGCCTTCTCGCCGTGCTCCACCAGCATCTGCGTGGTGGGGATGCGCCCGCCCGGGAAGATCTCGGTGATCATGAACTTGATGAACCGGGCCAGTTCGAAGGTCAGCTTCTTTCCGCGGGCGGCCAGGTCGTACGGGTGGTAGCCGACGCTGCTCTGGATGGTCATCCGGCCGTCGTCGGGCATGATCTCGAAGCAGTTCTTGAAGAAGTCGTCGTAGCGTTCGAAGCCGAAGTGCTCGATCGCCTCGATCGACACGATGCGGTCGACCGGCGATCGGAACTGCTCCCAACCCTCCAGCCGCACCTCGAACGACCGGCCGCTGTCGACCTTGCTGAGCAGCTGATCGCAGTAGGCCTTCTGGTTCTTCGACAGGGTCAGGCCGATGACGTTGACGTCGTACTTCTCCATTGCCCGCTGCATGGTCAGGCCCCAGCCACAGCCGATGTCCAGCAACGTCATCCCCGGCTGGAGGTCCAACCGGTCGAGGTGCTGGTCGACGTTGGCGATCTGTGCCTCCGACAGCGTGCAGTCGGGGCCGGTGAAGTATGCGCAGCTGTACTTGCGAGTCGGGTCCTGGAAAATGCTGAAGAAGTCGTCGGACAGGTCATAGTGCGCCTGGATGTCCTCGAAGTGCGGGCGCAGATCCTTCGTGCCGGTTGCGTTGTCAGACATGGTCTACCTGGTTGGCCTTCCTTGTGACGCCGGTCACCCTATTGCCCTGTTGTGTGCTACGACCGAGTCCCCGGACTATGCAGCGAGAACAATACGTCCTAGGGTCACCACCCTAGCTTTCTGTGGGGGGATGACTCCAATTTCGGCCGCGCCGCCGCGGTGCGTGTTGAATCGATCAGCCGCGCCAGGAACACGGTAATTCGATTGTGGCAAACCGCAATGCGGCCGCGGCGACGATCCGACTCGCACCGTTGTCAGTGCTCGAAAGCCCGCACCGGACGGGATCGAGGCGAATTTCGAGCGGCCGCAGCGAAATTGCTCGTCAGTTCGCCGACGATGTCGTCCCACAGCTCGCGGGGCAGGTCGTGGCCCATGCCCTCGAACAGCACCAGGCGGGCGTCGCGGATCGCCCGCGCCACCGCGCGGCCGCCGGTGGGCCGCATCAGCTTGTCGGCGGTGCCGTGGATGACGACGGTCGGGGCGGTGATCCGGCGGTCGTAGCGGCGCAGGCTGCCCGAGCCGAGGATGGCCGCGAACTGCCGGCCGACGCCGGCCGGATAGTAGGAGCGGTCATAGGATTCGGCGGCCTCGGCGCGGATGCGGTCCTCGGGGACCGGGTATCCGGGGCTGCCGATGATCCGGCTCACCCGCACCGCGTTGTCGATGATCGCCTCACGGCTGGTGTCCTTGGGGCGCTGCAGGATCGCCAGCAGGTGCCGCGGCCCGGGCGGCGGCAGCAGCGGCCGGTTGTTGCTGGAGAAAATGACCGCCAGCGACTCGGTGCGCGGCTGGTGTCGGGCGGCGAACACCTGGGCGATCATCCCACCCATCGACGCCCCCACGATGTGCGCCGACTCGATCCCGAGGTGGTCGAGCACCGCCGCGGCGTCGTCGGCCATGTCCTCGAGCGTGTACACCGCCGGGCTGCGCAGCCCGAGGAAGGAACGCACCATCCGGGGCAGCAGTGCGGCGCCGGTGTGTGCGCCGGACAGCTTCGAGGACAGGCCCACATCGCGGTTGTCGAACCGGATGACCCGAAACCCCTGGTCGACGAGCTTCTGGCAGAACTCACGCCGCCACACCAGCAGCTGGGCGCCCAGGCCCATGATGAGCAGGACCGGCGGATCGTCCGGGCTGCCCATGTCCTCGTAGTAGATGTGCAGATCGCCGGACGGTGCGGTGCCGCTGCGGATCTCCACTATGCGTCCAGCTCCTCGTTGTGTTCCCGGCTCACCTCGACCATGAAGTTGGCGAAGTAGCCGGTCAGCTGCGGATCCGACATCATCTGCCAGTTCGGCGCCAGCAGCTTCATGTACCGCTCGACGTAGAGGAACTGCTTGCCGATGAGCACCAGCTCGCGGGGCAGCTTGACGTCGTAGGCGTCGGCCAGCGCCGACAGCTGTCGGCCGATCTCGGCATAGCTCATCTCGCCGAGCGTCTTCATGGTCAGCGGGGTGGCGAACTGCTCGAGGTCCTTGGCGGCCTGGCCCTCCGGTTTGGTGGTGCCCACCGCGCCCATCAGCACCACGATCTTGCCGGCCGCCGCGTGGTCCTTCTTGACCAACAGCGCATACACCAGTTCCCGCAGCAGCCACCGGGTGCGGGGGTCGAGCCGGCCCATGATGCCGAAGTCGAAGAAGACGATCTTGCCGTCGTCGTCGACGTAGAGGTTGCCGGCGTGCAGGTCGCCGTGGAACAACCCGTGCCGCAGGCCGCCCTCGAACACGCTGAACAGCAGGGCCTTGACCAGTTCGGTGCCGTCGAAGCCCTTCTTGCGCAGGGTCGCGACGTCGTCGATGCGGGTGCCCTCGATGCGCTCCATGGTCAGCACGCGTTCCGACGTCAGGTCCCAGTACACCTGCGGCACGCGGATATTGCGGCCGAGCGGGGAGGCGTGCATGTGCGACACCCAGGCGTCCATCGACTGCGCCTCGAGCCGGAAGTCGAGCTCCTCGGCGAGGTTGTCGGCGAAGTCGGCGACCACGTCCTGGGCGGACAGCCGCTGGCCCAGTTTCGCCAGCTCCACGATGCGGGCGCCGCGCTTGAGGATCTGCAGATCGGCCGCCACCCGGCGCCGGATGCCCGGCCGCTGGATCTTGACGACCACGTTCTCGCCGCTGTGCAGCGTCGCGTAGTGCACCTGCGCGATCGAGGCGCTGGCGAAGGGTTTCTCCTCGAAGGTCTTGAACAGCTTCTCGGGTTCCTCGCCGAGCTCCTCGACCAGCAGTCTGCGTACCTCTTTGGGATCGGCCGGCGGCACCCGGTCGAGCAGGCTGCGGAACTCGCGGCTCATCGGTTCGCCGAACGCCCCCGGGCTGGACGCGATGATCTGGCCGAACTTCACATACGTCGGGCCGAGGTCGGAGAACGTCTTGGGCAGCTCCTTGATGATCTTCTGCTGCAGTGATCCGCGCCGCGGGAGCTTGGTCAGCACCCGCGCGCCGGTGCGGGTGATCTGCCAACCCGTCGCACCGATGCGGGCAGCCTCGATCGGAAGAGGCACCCGGTCGAGCTTGACAACCTCGCGGTGCTGTGTCTTAGGCGTGGCACTCATACCGGCCAGTGTCTCAAAGCCGCAGGATCCCGCCAAAAATGCGCTGGTCGGTCCCGCTCAGACGAACATGCGCTCGACCTCGTCGCGGCTGAGCACCGGATCGTCGCCGGGTTTGTAGGTCGGCATGGTGTGCGGGGCCAGCTCCGGATCGATGCCGCCCTTGACCCTGGCCAGGGCCTGTTTGTACTCCGGGATCGGGCCCTGCACCAGATGCAGCGCGTTGATCACCGACCACACCATCGCCCGGCGGGCGGTGCGCTCGAAGATGTTGGGATCCTTGTGCTGGATCAACTGCTTGGCCCACTTCGGCATGGTGTCGCGGATGGCCCAGTTGAGCGCCGCGTGCGGCAGCGGCAGGTCGGGGCCGGTGGCCATCGCGGTGCCGTGGGTGACCGCCAGCTTCGGCAGATAGGCCTCCAGGCACTCGAGCGTCTCGGCCTTGGTCTCGGGCAGATCGGTTCCGCCCAGCGCGATGCCGACCCGGGTGAACTCCCGGTAGTAGCGGTCGATCTCCTTACCCCGCAACGGGTTCGGGTGATACAGCTCATGCGCGGTGGCCAGCCCCCACACCACGGTGGCGTAGTTCCAGCGCAACCACTCCGGATCGTCGGCGTCGTAGCGCGCGCCGTCGGGCCGGGTGCCCTTGACGGTGTGGTGCATCGCCCGCACGGTCCTGGCCAGCCGCTCGGCGGTCTCGGTGGAGCCGAACGCGGTGCCGATGAAGAACGCCACCGAATGGCCGAGTCGCACCGCCGCGCCCTCGGGGTCGATCTCGGGCACCGCGTTGCCGTCGGCGTCGCGTTTGACCAGCCGGGAGTGGTGCATGCCCATCCAGGAGATGGACGGGTCGAGGCGCTCCATGAACGCCGCGCACTGCAGGCCGAAGATCAGCGCCTGCATGTGCGAATGCACGTGCCACACGGCGCTGCCGGGCCCGAACCAGCCGGGGTCGCCGACCGGCGCGGCGAACTCCATCCCGCGAAAGTAGTTGGCCCGAACCGTCTTGTCGAAGCGCTGGTTGAGGACCTCACCGAGCAGCTGGTGCGGCAGCAGGATCACGACGGCTTCCTCTCGCATGCTTTGGTCACAGGTGTGACCAGAATAGCGGTCTGGTTACGCCTGTGACCAGAGTTTCTGCGGGACGGCTGCCGGGCCGCTTACCCTGTGGGGGTGTCCAGTCCCACCCGCTGGGCCGGTGTGCCGCTGACCGACCGCCGGGCCGAACGCCGCGAGCAGCTCATCGACGCGGCGTACCGGCTGTTCGGCGAGGGCGGTGAGGCCGCGGTGTCGGTGCGGTCGGTGTGCCGCGAGTGCGGGCTGAACACCCGCTACTTCTACGAGAGCTTCACCGACACCGACGACCTGTTGGGCGCGGTCTATGACCGGGTGAGCGCCGAGCTGGCCGCCGAGGTCGAGGCCGCCATCGCCGCCGCCGGCGACTCGCTGCGGGAACGCACCCGCGCCGGCATCGCCGCGGTGCTGGGGTTCAGCTCCGCCGATCCGCGCCGGGGCCGGATCCTGTTCACCGACGCGCGGTCCAACCCGGTGCTGACCGCGCGCCGCGCGGCCACCCAGGACCTGCTGCGCGAGGGGGTGCTGACCGAGGGCTGGCGGCTGCACCCCGACACCGATCCCGTCGCCGCACAGGTGGGTGCGGCGCTCTACACCGGGGCGATGGCCGAGTTGGCGCAGCAGTGGCTGGCCGGCCGGCTCGGCGACGACCTGGACGCGGTGGTCAACTACGCGGTGCAGATGGTGCTGCGGTCTCGCTGACTCTGCGCTCAGGACGGGGGTTACTCGCACTTCTGTGCCGTGGTCGCAGAGTCAACGCCGCAGGCGGCGCGCAGCAGGCCGAGGTAGTCCGCCAGGTAGGCGCGGATGCGCTCCTCGCTGTACAGCGCGGTGCGGTAGCTGGCCTCCAGCACCATCGACGTGCCGGTGTCGACCACGTTGATGAACAACTCGAAGGTCTCGGCCTGCCGCACCAGCGTGCGGTAGCCGACATCCAGACCGGCGTGGCCGATGTCGTCGTCGCGCACGTCGATGTTGAACACGACGCTCACCAGCGGCGGCCGATTGCCGTCGCGGGTCAGCTCCAGCTCCGGTAACAGGGTGCCGAAGCTGACGCCCTGGTGGTCGTAGGCGTCGAGCAGCGCGGTCCGGGTGATCGCGAGCGCGTCGGCGAAGCCGTCCGCCGTGTCCAGCCGCAGCCGCAGCGGCAGCAGGTTCACGCAGTGCCCGACCAGCTGCCCCTGGCCGTGGAACGACTGACCGGCCGCGGCCAGGCCGATCACCAGGTCGTCCTGGCCGGTGCAGCGGCGGAACAGTTCGGCGAACCCGGTGAGCATCGTCGCCACCAGGCTGGCGCCGTGCGCGCTGCCCAGGGCGCGCAGCCGGGTCACCAGTTCGGCGTCGACGGGCACGTCCACCCGCGCCGCGCTCAGGCCCGGGTCCGGTCCGGGGGAGCGGTCCGGCGGCAGCTGCGGCGGCTGCGGTGCGTCGTGCAGCTGTTTGAGCCAGTACTCGCGGTGCGCCTGGCCGACCGGCGACTCCAGGAAGTGCCGTTCGACCGCCACGTAGTCGGCGTAGCGCGGGGCCGGGTCCAGCTCGGCGGCGCGACCGGTGACCCGGGCCGAGTAGACCGCCCCCAGTTCGGTCAGCAGCACCGCGCCCGACCAACCGTCGCAGACCGCGTGATGGGCGATGAACAGCAGCCGGTGCCGCCGCTCGTCGAGCCGCGCCAGGGCGAACCGGATCAGCGGCCCGCGACGCAGATCGAAGGTGCGGCCCATCTCCTCGTCGCACAGCCGCTCCAGGGCCGCCGTCCGTTCGGCCTCCCCGAGCCCCGACAGATCGTGGACCGGCAGGTCCAGTTCCAGGTGGTGGTCGATGACCAGACGGCGGCCGTCGCGGCTGAACCGGGCGCGCAGCGACTCGTGCCGATCCAGCAGGGTCTGCAGCGCGTGGCGCAGCGCGTCCTCGTCGAGGGCGCCGTCCAGGGTCAGCAGCAGCCCTTCGTTGTAGGCCAGGCTGTTCCCGGCGACGAACCGGTCCGCCAACCACACCTCGCGTTGTGACTCGGTGCTGGGCACGGTGATCGACGTCCGGTCGGAGGCCAGCGTGACCAGCTGCGCGGTCGGCCGGACGTCGTCGAGGAACCCGCCGCGTTTCATCTGCCCGACCGCGTACTCGAACCCCTCGACGATCCGGTCGAGTTCGGTGTCCCCGTGCGCGGTGGTCAGATAGTTCGGGCGGGCGTCCAGGCGTACACCCCGGCCTCGCGCAGGTAGTAGTAGAACAGCTCGCCGAACGCCGGCTCCTGGGTCCACTCCGGTTTGAGCAGCGAGCCGAACCGGCCGATGTGCATCGGGAACCCCTCGGCCGCCAACAGTGCGTGCAGCCGGTCGACGAGCCGTTCGGCGGTCGTGTTCACCTGCTCCTGCAGCCCCGGGTTGGCCCGCATGTGCCGCAGGGCGGCGTGCACGACGGCCATGGTCAACGGGTGCCGCACGAAGGTGCCGGCGAAGTAGGTGACGCCGACCTCGGGCACCGAATCGTCGCCGTAGCGCCAGGCGCCGCCGTCCAGCGCGTCCATGAACCGCCGCGACCCGGCGATCGCGCCGACCGGCATACCCGCCCCGAAAACCTTTCCGTAGCAGCCGATGTCGGCTTTGACGCCCCAAACCCCCTGGGCGCCGGCCCAGTGCACCCGAAAGCCGCAGACCACCTCGTCCATGATCAGCGCGGCGCCGGAGGCGTCGCAGATCCGGCGCACCTCGCGCACGTAGTCGGCCGGTTGCAGATCGGGTTTGCGCGACTGCACCGGCTCGATGACGACCGCCGCCAGTTCGTGGGCCCGCTCCCGCAGGATCTCCAGCGACTTCTCCGAGCCGTACTCCAGCACCAGGGTGTTGGCCACGCTCTCCGGCGGGACGCCGGGCGCGGCCGGGATGCTGCGCCCGCCGGGGGTGCCCCGCACCAGCACCTCGTCGACGATGCCGTGGTAGTCGCCCTCGTGCTGCACGATGAGCTTGCGTCCGGTGACCGTGCGGGCCAGCCGGATCGCCGCCAGCACCGCTTCGGATCCGGTGTTGCAGAACGCCACCCGGTCATGGCCGGTCATCTCGGCGAACATCGCCGCGCACTCGCCGACGAGCGGGTTCTGCGGCCCGATGATGATGTCGGTGTCGATCTGCCGGTGCACCGCTTCGACCAGGAAGTCGGGCCGGTGCCCGAAGAAGATCGAGCCGAAGCCGTTGTTCAGGTCGACGTAGGTGTTGCCGTCGATGTCGGTGAAGTACGCGCCCTTCGACGACGCGGCGACGATCGGGTAGACCAGGTCCTTCCACAACGGGTTGAAGCCCGACACCGCGCGGGGGTCGGCCAACTGCGGCCGGTTCGCCTCGGCGTAGGCACGGCTCTTGGCGGTGCGCGCGGTGTAACGGGCGATCAGCGCATCGAGCGCTTCGCGCTGCCGCGCGCCGAGCCGCTGGGTCGCGGTGGTGCTGATCCTGGCGCCCGCGCCGAACACCTTCGCCGGGGTGGCCGCCGGCTGGCCGTTGCCTGTCGGTTGTGCGGTGTCGGTCGGCGCCGCACTCACCGCGACGCCCAGGTGCTCGGCCAGCGCCGCCGGGGTGGGGAACTCCTCGATCAGCTGGCGGAAGCGCAGCGCGGTCTGCAGCCGCTGGTTGAGCTGAGTCGTCAACTGGGTCAACAGCAGCGAGTCGAAGCCCAGCTCGAGGAAGCTGCGGTGGTCGTCGTCCGGGCCGATCGGCACCCCGGCGACCTCGGTGACCAGTGCCCGGATCGATTCGAGCGCCGGGTGTTCGGCGGTCGGCTCCCGGGCCGGGGTGGTGATTTCCGGAGTCGGGGCGGTCGCCTCCTGAACCGGGGCGGGTGCGGGCGCGGCCGGCTCCGGCGGGCTCAGCCAGTGCCGGGTGCGGGCGAACGGATAGCCCGGCAGGCTGATCCGCCGCCGGGTCTCCCCGGCGTGGAACCGGCGGGCATCGAGCGAGACCCCGGCGACAAACAGCCTGGCCACCGCGGCGCCGAGGTGCACGGCGTCGTCGGCATCGGCCGCCCCAGCGGGCGGCAGCGACGCGATCGCGCTCGCCCCGGCCACCGTCTGGCGGGTGCACGCGGTCAACTGCTGGCCCGGACCGCATTCCAGCACAACCGAATTCGCGGTGGCGGCGTGGGCGATCGCGGGTCCGAACCGGACCGCGGCACGCAGTTGCCGCGCCCAGTACCACGGATCCCGTGCCTGTTCGTCGGTGATGGGCAGCCCGGTGAGGCTCGAGTAGAACGGCAGCCGCGGTGCGTTGCGCGGAAAGCGTGTGACCACCCGCGCGAACTCCTCGACGACCGGGTCCATCATCGGCGAGTGGAAGGCGTGGCTGGTGTGCAGGGTGCTGTGGGCGACCCCGGCGGCGTCCAGCCGGGCGCGGACCCGCTCGAGCGCCGGCAGCGGGCCGGACAACACCGTCTGAGTCGGCGCGTTGAGTGCGGCGATGGCCACCCCGTCGCCGGTGAACCGTGCCGCCTCGGCCTCACCCAGCCGCACCGCGAGCATGCCGCCGGCCGGCATCGACTGCATCAGCCGAGCGCGTTCGGCGAGGATCAGCAGCGCGTGGTCGAGCTCGAACACCCCGGCCAGCGTCGCGGCGACGAACTCGCCGACGCCGTGCCCGATCATGGTGTCCGGAACCAGCCCCCAGCTCTGCCACAGCTTCGCGGTCGCGTAACCGATGGTGAAGACGGCCGGCTGCGCCAACCGGGTGTCGCGCAGCACCTCGCCGCGGGCCGCGGGCCCGTAGAGCACCTCTCGCAGATCGGTGTTCAACTCGGGCGCGAGGATCTCGGCGCATTCGTTGACCGCGGCCCGGAACACCCGCTCGGTCTCGTAGAGCCGGCGGCCCATCCCGACGTGCTGGGCGCCCTGGCCGGGGAAGGCGAACACCAGCCGGTCCGGGCCGGTGGCAGGACCCGGTGTGGCGGTCGTCGGCTCGGCCCAGGCGGTGCCGGGCCTGGTCGACGTCCGCGGCGACCACCGCGGTGCGGTACGGGTGGTGGGTGCGCCCGACCTCGAGCGTGTAGGCGATGTCGGCCAGCGGCGCGTCGGTGTCGGCGAGGGCGTCCCGCAGGTTGGCGATCTGCGCCCGCAGCGCCGACTCGGTCTTCGCCGACAGCCGCAGCACCTGCCACGACCGGCGCGCGAGGCCTGAGCTCTGCGGTGGCGGTTCCTCGAGGACGGCATGGAAGTTGGTGCCGCCGAACCCGAACGACGACAGCGCGCCGCGCCGGGGCCCGTCCGCATCCCAGCTGCGGCGGCGGGTGTTGACGAAGAACGGCGACCGGCCGAAACCGCAGCCCGGATTGGGGTTTTCGACATGCAGCGTGGCGGGGATCTCGCCGTCGCGGAGGGTGAGCGCCAGTTTGATGGCTCCCGCGGCGGCCGCCGCGGCATCGAGATGGCCGATGTTCGACTTGATGCTGCCGATCGCGCAGTAGCCGGTGTCGGTGGTGTCGGCCCGCCACGCCTCGGTGATGGCGGCCACCTCGATCGGGTCGCCGAGCGGTGTCCCGGTGCCGTGCGCCTCGAGCACCCCGATGCTGCGGGCCGACACCCCGGCCCGGTCCAGGGCGGCGCGCACCGCCGCGCGCTGACCCGCCGCGCTCGGGGCGGTGAAGCTGGCCCGGTGCGCCCCGTCGTTGTTGAGCGCGGTGGCCAGGATCACCGCGTGGATGGTGTGACCCTCGTCGATTGCGTCCTGCAGTCGGCGCAGCACCAGGCAGGCGCCGCCGCCGGTGAGGACCATGCCGGTGGCCGCGGCGTCGAAGGCGCGCACCCGGCCGTCGGCCGACAACGGGCCGTCGGGCACATGGGGATAGCCAAACGCCGGGGTCCCGCATGGCTTCCAGCACGGCGAGGTCGCGACTGATCCGCTGGTAGTACTCGTCGTCCAGGAAGTAGTCCGGTGCGACCCGGAAGAACCGGGCGAGCTGCTCGATGGTGGCCATGGAAGGGCGGGTGCGTCTGCCCGTTCGTTACTTGGACAGGTACGGAGCCGAGATTCGGTGCCCGTTCTCGTTCAGCGCCTTGACCACCTCGGCCGATGTGTACGGACCACGTCCGGGTGGAAACACCACCTCGAAGAGTCGATTGAGGCGCTCGGCAAACGACGCCGACATCCCGATTTCCCTCTGCAGACAGGAGTTTCGAGCGATCCTTGTACACCGAATGCTATCGGTGAGCGACAAGTGGCGAGAAGAGCCGACATGCATGCTGTGAAGAAAAGCACGTCACCGCATGCCATTTGCAACCAATCAAACGAATCACGTTGTGCTGCATAACAAAATGCTGATCAGCCTGCGATAAAGCGCGATCCCCGCCGGGGTCGGCACTGTGCGTCCAGCAGTCGTGAGATCGCCTACATAAAGTTTGCGAATGTTCTCTGGTTCCGGCGCGCGGCGCGATGTCATCGCGTTGCTGTTCCGACACGGCGGCGCACCTCGGACGCGCCGACCCGGGGCGGGTTCGGGCGCGGTTGCCGGGTGGCATTCGTCGTTGCCGACAGCAAATTCGCGCCCTTCAATTTTACTGTGAGACGCGCCACAAACAAGTGTGCGAACCATTCGTGTCGCGGCTTGGGGCATGTTCTCATCACCGCCGTCGCGCTTCGCCTCCGTCGTATCGACGAGAGTCGAATAGTGCTGTAGTGCAGTAATTCAACGATCTCATGCGGCGTCGCCGGTGCAATTCGGCAGGGAGTGCCGCGGGAATCGGAGCGGGTTGGATCCCGTTGCGGATCGGGGCGGTAGGGTGACGTTCACTTTGACGAAAAGGGTTGGTTCTGCCAACCTTACTTGACAGTAAAAATTTGCCGACCGAGTCGATCGAGACGGGCCGGGGAGCCTGCCTCCGGTCGATTGTCGCGACGCCCACCGGGTGTGCTGTAGTGGGGGGTCCGCACTGCGGGGGCGGCGTGGTGTAACTGAAATTCGGTTTGCTGGAGTACTGTGGAGCGCCCCACGTTGAACGACCTGGCATCCTGGGCGACCGCCCGGGTACCGGATGTGATCGACGATGTCGTCGCAGCCGTCCGCGCACGCCTCGCGACGTACCGGGATGCCCGTATCGTGTCCGGTGACGAACTGCGCTGGTCGGTCACCGCGTATGCGAATTCGTTGGCCGCGGTGCTCGCCGCCCCGACGGCACACCCGATCTCACGCCGGCCACCGAACTCGGCCGCCGTCGCGCCCTGCAGGGTGTGGCGCTGCTGGATGTCCTACGTAAACAGCACATCGTGCTGACGCAGTTGTGGCAATCCTTCCTGCACGTGGAGCAGCGGTCGGGCTCGACCATCGACGCGGGAACCGTCACGGCGGTCACCGCCAGGGTCTGGCGGCTGGTCGACGATGCGATGGTGGTGCTCGGCGACGCGTAACACGAGGCGAGCGCCGAGGTCCGGGCGGCCATCGGGCAGCAGCGCGATGCGGTGCTGGAGTCGGTGCTGTCCGGGCACTCCTGGCCCGGCGGGGATCCGGTGCGGGCCGCGGCGGTGCTGGGCCTGCCGCCCGATGCCGGCTACGTGATCGTCGTCGCGGACACCCGAACCGCGCCCGGGGCCGGTCAGCCCCTGTTCGAGTCCGCCCTCGGCATCAAGGGCGTGGTGTCGGCGTGGCGGCTGACCCCCGCGCTGCACACCGGCCTGGTCGCGGTGCCGCCCGGCGAGCTCGACGCCGTGCTGGACACGCTCCGCCAGACGGCGACCGGTCCCACCGGGGTCAGTCCGCCCTATCACTCGCTGACCGGGTCGCCGCGTGCCCTGGAACTGGCGAGGGCGGCGATGGCGAGCCTGCGTCCCGGGCAGGCGGCGGTCCGCGTGTTCGAATCGAATCCGCTGGATGCCCTGCTGGCCCGCGCCCCCGGGGAAGCGGCGCGGTTGGCGCACGAGGTGCTCGGACGGCTGACCGGGCTGCCGGCGGACGACCGCGCGATGCTGTTGGACACCCTGTCGGCGTACGTCGCGCACGGCGGATCGGCCGACCATGCTGCGAAGGCCCTGCACTGTCACCCGAATACCGTGCGGTACCGGCTGCGCCGCGTCCAGGAGCTCACCGGGCGGGCGTTCACCAGCCCCTGGGACGTCGCGGAGCTGATCATGGCCACGCAGGCGCTGCGGTTGAACCCCGATTGGCAGATGCTGAACGTCGGCTCACCCGCCGAGCGCCTCAGGGCGTGACCCTGGGCCGCCAGGGCTTGACGTAGTCGGTCTCGGGCCACTGTTCATGGGCCGCCATCAACTCGTACATCGTTGCGCCGTCGATGGATTCGCGAATGATGTCGGCGTGGCCGGCATGCCGGTTGAGTTCCTCGATCAGATGCATACCCACCCAGCGGACATCCCAGTGCGAGATGTCTTTGGGAAACCACGGCACCTCCGGCGGAATCGGCACCGGGGTGGACAGGTCGGCCTTCCGGAACACCCGCAGGGTCTCGGCGTTTTGCGCGCGCAGCGCCTCGAGCAGCCCGTCGAGGGTCTCCTGGTCGCCCATCACGTACTGATCGGCGTACTCGGCCATGATCTGCTCGAGCGGCCGATCGTCCTTCGGTGGGAATTCGGGGGCGTAGGCCACCCGGTCGGTCCAGCCCTTCTGCACACCGGCGGCGTGTTTGACCAGTGCGCCGATCGACAGCGCGCTCGCCGACGGGGTGGACCGGGCCTGGTCGTCGGTCAACCCGTACGCCACCGCGAAGAACGCGTTCTGGGCGAATGCGAGGAACTCGATCAGGGTCTGACGCTCGTCCGCTGCCGGAGGTGGCAGTCCGGGCATGTCAGTTCTCCTTTCGGTCGATGTGGCGGGCGGATGGCGGTGTCGCCGGCTGATATCGCGATGCCGTGCGGACGGTACCGGATCGCCGGCATGAGCCCGGCCGGCCGACGGCGGGATCGAGCCGAGCCCCTGTCGAGGCCCTTCGATCGGGCCGGTTGGCGAGCTCATGGCTTCACCCTCCCACATATAGAGGACAGGTTCAGTCCTATGACTGCGCGCGCCGGGGTGGGAGTTCGCCGGGTCAAGGGACTGAATCTGTCCGCTGACTGTGGCACCCTGCGTTCATGTCGGAGACGACGAGCCGGGTGCTGCGGCTGCTCGGCTTGCTGCAGTCGCGGCGCGTGTGGACCGGCGCGCAGCTGGCCGAGCAGCTCGGCGTCACCGAACGGTGCGTGCGCCGCGACGTGGAGCGGTTGCGGGAACTGGGTTATCCGGTACACGCCAGCAAGGGGCACGGCGGCGGCTATCAACTCGGTGCGGGCGCCGCGCTGCCGCCGCTGCTGCTGTCGCCCGACGAGGCGGTCGCGGTGGCGGTGTGCCTGCGGCTGGCCGCGGGCGGATCGGTGGCCGGCGTCGGGGAGTCGGCGCTGCGGGCGCTGAGCAAGCTCGACCAGGTGATGCCGGCCCGGCTGCGGGCGCAGGTGGCCGCCGTACACGACACGACGGTGACCCTGGCATCGGCGCCGGACACCCCGGTCGACCCCGACGTGCTGATGACGCTGGCGCGCGCCTGCCGCGACCACGAACACGTCGCGACCGGCTACGTCGACGCGCGCGGCAACGCCACCGAGTGCCGGCTCGAGCCCTACCAGCTGGTGACCACCGGGCGGCGCTGGTATCTGCTGGCCTACGACCGCGACAGACAGGACTGGCGCAGCCTGCGGCTGGACCGGATGACCGACGTGCGGGCGCTGGGCAGCACCTTCGTGCCCCGCCGGGCGCCCGATGCGGCGAGCTACGTGCAGCGGGCGATCAGCAGCTCGCCGTACCGCTATGTCGCGCGCGTCCGCTACTTCGCCCCGGAAAGCGTTGTCGCCCAGTACTTCTCACCGGCATCGGTGACGATCGAGGCGGACGGGCCGGATGCCTGCATCCTCACCGCGGGCGCCGACGACCCGGAACGGATGGTGTTGCATCTCGCGCTGCCCGGAGTGGAGTTCCGGGTGCTGTCGCCGCCCGAGGTGGTCGACGCGGTGCGTGCGGCGGCCGCCCGGCTGGCCCGTGCCGCCGAGTGACACCGGCGATTCTCCGGCGAGCAGTCGCAAAATCCCCCAATTCCGCCACTTTTCGGGGGTGCCGGCGTCTGCTCGCGGAGAAAAAGGGAGGCCGGCGATTGCCGCAGCCGACCCGCAACGGCGGACGCGGCACGTAGGGTCGAAGGCGTGCGCGTCATCTCTGCGGAGTCGACCGAGCTCTTCACCGGCCCGCCGGAGGAGCCGCTGCAACTCGTGCGGGTCCACTACCGCGGCGGGCCGGGCACCGTGCGCATCGACGGCGACCGGCTCACCGGGCAGGCGACGGCCGAGCCCGGCGACGGCACCGTCGAGGTACCGGTGACCGTGCGCGACCCCGTCGTCGGTCAGCGCCGCGACGCCCGGGTGACGGTCGACGACCCGGACGCACCCGAGGTCCCGTTCGTGTTCACCGTCGCCGAACCGGGTTGGACGCTCTACATGGTCAGCCACTTCCACTACGACCCGGTGTGGTGGAACACCCAGGGCGCCTACACCAGCGAGTGGACCGAGAAGCCGCCCGGCCGCGCCCGCCAGACCAACGGCTTCGACCTGGTGCGCGCCCACCTGGAGATGGCCAGGCGGGAACCGGAGTACAAGTTCGTGCTCGCCGAGGTCGACTACCTCAAGCCGTTCTGGGACGCCCACCCCGAGGAGCGCGACGATCTGCGCCGGTTCATCGCCGAGGGCCGGGTGGAGATCATGGGCGGCACCTACAACGAACCCAACACCAACCTCACCAGCCCGGAGACCACGATCCGGAACTTCGTGCACGGCATGGGGTTTCAGCGTGACATCCTCGGCGCGTCACCGGCCACGGCCTGGCAGCTCGACGTGTTCGGTCACGACCCGCAGTTCCCCGGCATGGCCGCCGACGCGGGGCTCACCTCCAGTTCCTGGGCGCGTGGACCGCACCACCAGTGGGGTCCGATGGCCGACGGCGGCGACCCGCAGCGCATGCAGTTCAGCAGCGAGTTCGAGTGGATCGCCCCGTCGGGCCGGGGGCTGCTGACCCACTACATGCCCGCCCACTACTCGGCGGGCTGGTGGATGGACTCCGCGCCGACGCTGGCCGAGGCCGAGCAAGCCGTCTACGAGCTGTTCCTGGCGCTGAAGAAGGTCGCGCTGACCCGCAACGTGCTGCTGCCGGTCGGCACCGACTACACCCCGCCGAACAAGTGGGTGACCGAGATCCACCGCGACTGGAACGCCCGCTACACCTGGCCGCGGTTCGTGTGCGCGGTGCCCGGTGAGTTCTTCGCCGCGGTGCGCAGGGAGCTGTCCGAGCGCGGGATCTCCGCGCCGCCCCAGACCCGCGACATGAACCCGATCTACACCGGCAAGGACGCGTCGTACATCGACACCAAGCAGGCCAACCGGGCCACCGAGGACGCGGTGCTCGACGCCGAGACGTTCGCGGTGTTCGCCGCCCTGTTGGCGGGTGCGCGTTATCCGCAGGCGGCGCTGGCGAAGGCCTGGGTGCAGCTGGCCTACGGCGCGCACCACGACGCGATCACCGGGTCGGAGTCCGATCAGGTGTACCTGGATCTGCTGACCTCCTGGCGCGATGCGTGGGAGCTGGGCCGCGCGGCGCGCACCAACGCGCTGACGATGCTGTCCGGCTGTGTCGCCGGAACCCCGCACCACACGGACGACCCGGGCACCGTCGTGGTGTGGAACCCCTTGGCGCACAACCGAACCGACGTGGTCACCGTGCACTTCGACGAACCGGTCGCGGTTCGGCTGCGCGACCCGGACGGCGGCGAGCAACCGGTGCTGACCGACGACGGCGGTCACACCGTGCGCTGGCTGGCCCGCGACGTGCCGTCGCTGGGCTGGAAGGCTTACCGGCTCGAACGCCGCACCGACGGCGCCGCCCAGACGTGGAAGCCGGTGTTGGGCAACACGATCCGCAACGAGCACTACGAGCTGACGGTCGACCCGGAGCGCGGCGGCGGGGTCCGCTCGCTGGTCGAGACCGCCACCGGCCGCGAGCTCATCGCGCCCGGCCGCGTCGGCAAC
>Ga0310826_100590_pt1 | contig 31814 bp, 26 predicted proteins | sample WT_ome_FD_201306 | JGI IMG/M metagenome (GOLD analysis project Ga0310826, IMG submission 201306) | Sorghum-adapted microbial communities enriched on wild type (WT) sorghum from Joint BioEnergy Institute, Emeryville, California, United... ... | reverse complement strand
TTTTACAATATCTTTATGTGCCATGGCTCTATAAGCCTTCGTCATTTCTTCCGATAAATCATGAATGTGAATAGGAATTACCTCATCAATTAATGCATTTAACATGCCAGCGATTTTGTCTGCAAGACTAGATCTTTTTAGATTCGGACCCACAGAATGCAGTTTTTCTTGTAATCTCCCAAACTCCTGCCGCTTAGGATTAAGTTGAGCCCTTATGCCCGCAAGCTGTTGTTCAAGATTTTTTTGATCTTTTCTTAACATCTCCTTTTCTTCTTCTGTTCTCTTTAATTCCAATCGAATATTTTCCAGCTCATGTTCTATTCCACTTTGTTGGGCAATCTGTGCATCAATTTGCTTAATCTTAATCTCAAGATCCTTGATTTCTTCTAGCATGTATTTGACTTGATTAATTGCAAGTTCATCCAAGCTGTCTAGGTGATCAATAACAAGAGTTCTCAAGCTTTCAGTCAAGTAACCATGGCGATATTCTGTAGCACAATTATCTGGGGGTGGGAACCATATTCTATGCCATGAACTAATTACTTGATCTTTTAACGCAGCCTTTTGCCCCTCAGATAATGAAGGGTATATTTCACTAAAGGATTCTTCTAATGTTATTAGAAACTTTTCCAAATTCATATCGCCTTGTTTTTTTCCGATTTCCCATTGCTCTCTTAAGCTTTCCGCCTGAAGTCGATTGCGTGTCTCAGCGCGTAATTCTATTCCAGTAAGTGCCAAAGCGATATTTTTAGTTAGCAGGTCAAAGAACTCGTCTTTTAGTTTGTCGCATTTACGACGAATGCCCTCTTTTGTCTCAAAGTGTTCCTTTAATGTTGCATATGACCCCCCTTGTAACAACGCCAGTTCTGAGAACAAATGCTCAAAACGCTTTGTTAGTCTATCAATTTCCGGGTTTATCTCATTCAGTTTGTTCTGTACAATTTCTTCTTGTTGCTCCAATTCACTTATTTCTATTCTGAGTTTATCTAGCTTTTCGTCACCAATATTTCCGACACCACTTCTTTTTTGCTTTGCATATTCTCTCAAGTCATAACTCAATTCTTTTATTATTGGCACTCCGAGAATCCCTTCAATACCCTGCCTAACCTGTGTAGCCATATCTTTTTGGGCAAGTTTTCTAACTTGCTCACCATCAAACAGGAAAAATTGAGCTAAACTCGGCATGAGAAACTTTTGTGAAACATAGCTGTGAATGAACTCGTTTCTATCCTCTAACCTAGGGATCATTACTAAATCTTCATCTGGACCTTCATATATCAATACTTCCTCTTGATCTGCTCTATGTTTTCCTGAACCTGTAAAGTGCCATCTGCGTTGAATTTTTATTTTCCCTTCATTAACTCCCTCAAATGTTACAGTAACAGAACAATGTGTCCGCCCATGTGTAAGCGCCTGACCATGAAATGCTCGTTCTAAAAAATCATTATAGGAAAGCTCTAGTTTTTCTGTGTCACCCGTCGATGCCCTTCCAATTAAAGGCATGCCAAATCTTCCAAAAAGGCATAAAATCACTGCTTCAAGCAATGAGGTTTTACCATATCCATTTTTTCCGCCTATTAAGACAACATTTCTCCCATCTGTTGTATCTGCAAATTTAAATGTTGCATCTACATATGCTTTCCAATCTCGAAGTTGAATTGAACTAATGTACATAGCATTATTCACCTTCATTACAAATTTCAGCATCAATTATTTCATCGAATCTGTCATATAGTCCTCGCTTCCGCAATTTTCCTATTTGTTCCATCTCTGCAATTACCAATTCTTCAATGGTTGTAATCTGTATTTTTTCTTTATTACATGCCTCGCGCAAAATTTTTCTTCCAATGTTACTATCCAGCAATACAACACCAGTTTCGGCCATCATTATCACCATCCAATTGATTAACTTATTTGAGCGTCTTCTGCCCAAATTTTCTTAATAATTTCTATTTCTTCATCAGAAATCAATTGTTCGCCAATTTCGTTTTGAATAGTTAGTAATCTGTGCAATATTTCTTGTCTAGTTTCAAAAGTGAACGGCCCCGGAATTAGCGTTCCATTAGACATAAATGTTAGTACGCCACCACGTCTATGAGCCATTCGTTTTGTGGGATTATCACGAATTTCGCTTAGCCAATCCCTGAAATCTAGCAGAGGTGCTAAATGTCCATAACCAGCTTCAATAAATCCTTCCATGCTCTTATCCTTTGCAACAACCGTACAAGTCCAGCAACCAAACCTTGATGAGGATGTCCCGCAAGAAGGGGCCTGAGATTTATCTATGATAAGCGGACATTCTCCACCTTGTGCGTTTTTATAAAGAGAAATTAGTTCCCGATGCGTCCCTCCCCATGGCGGTCTACGCTGCAATAAAATCTGCCAAACTTCGTCGGTTGTAAAATCTACAATTGGCCTATAAACCATGCAACCCTTTAAATCATTATGTTTATTTAAGCGAGAACCATTTGAATATCTGTTAACTGATTCAGCCCTTTTTGCAGACTCCTCTCGTCGTACCCCCAACAATAGAATAACCTGATCATGATCAGAAATTGTCGCTTTTATATATTCTGAGGTCGGACTTATTTTCATTCTATCTGTACACCACCGAAAGTTTCTATTCGGCGGTGGATATCCTCTGCCAATCAAGTTAACCCAAAAGGTTTGATCTATAGTTGGTGAAGTTTTCACAATCTTTACTGGTAATTGCAACGTTTCAACCGCGTTGCTTAGTTTATTTAACATTTTATCCAGATATTTTATTACTAATGGAGACTCAACCAATGTATCATTAGCAACAACATGAACTTCCCTTCTCCTATCATTCGGAGCAAGGTCTAGCAACATCTCAACAACAAACTGAAGTACTAAAGTCGAATCCTTACCACCAGAGAATCCAACTACCCACGGATAAGAATGAGGTTGTTGATATTCATCCAATAGATCTTTTTTTAAGAAATCGACTTTTTGTTCAATATCTTCATTTGATATGTTATCTATGTCTAGGAATTCAAATTCCATTGTTGTCCTCCAACTCAATCATTTTTACTCGCAACTTACTTAACGATAGAGTCTCCTCATCTTCTTAACCGCCGCAGTTAAAATATCAACTGCTTCAGCAACCTCATCTTCTGTAGTAAATCTCCCTAAAGTAATCCGAACAGTGCTTTCGGCGTCTTTCTCATCAAGACCAATCCCTAATAATACATGTGATGGTTCGATTGAAGAAGAGGTACAGGCAGACCCTGTAGAGATTGCCAGTCTGTTTTTTACTGCAATTATCAAGGCTTCTGCATCTACCCCATCAAAGCAAATGCTTAGGTTTCCTGGAATCCTTTCACTTAACGTGCCGTTTACCTTAAACCCTACGCAACTAGACATTAGCTTATCTAAAAATAAACTTCTTAATGAAAGTAATCGCTTGGATTCCATTTCCATTTCGCTTAATGAGATGCTACAAGCCTCCCCTAATCCTACACATAGCGGGGTGGGAACCGTTCCTGGGCGAATACTGTACTCCTGATCTCCTCCGAACAGTATGGGTTTCAGTTTATACATCAGTTTCTTACTTGCATACAATGCTCCAATTCCTTTGGGACCGTAGATTTTGTGCCCCGATAATGTAAGAAGATCAACACCTAACTCTTTTACATTAATTGGTATCTTGCCCACAGCTTGTACTGCATCTGTATGAAACAAGATATTACGTTCTTTACATATCGCCGCAATTTGTGCGATAGGCTGAATAACACCTATTTCGTTGTTCGCAGTATTAACGCTTATTAGACCTGTGTTCGATTTAATTGATTTTTGTAATTCTTCAAGATCAAGCAACCCATCTCTGTTAACTCTTATAAATGTTATTTCAAACCCATTTCGAGACAAGTATTTCATCGTTTCAAGAACGCTTTTATGTTCAATTCCGGTAGTTATAAGGTGATTTTTATCCAGTCCCAACAAAAACTCAGCACAGCTTCGAAGAGCAATATTATTCGCTTCAGTTGCCCCAGACGTAAATATCACTTCTTCGCTTGAGGCTCCAATAAGTTCTGCTACTTTCTCTCGAGCAAACTTCACTGCCTTAAGTGCCTCAACCCCATAAATATGAGAAGAATGTGGATTTCCAAAATAGGTCGTAAAGTATGGAATCATAGCATTCAATACTCGGTTATCGATTGGGGTTGTCGAAGAATAATCCATATATATTGGCTTAGCTAATAAATCCATCGCTTCCTCACCGATTTCCGCTGTAAATTTTATAAATCCTACTTTTTCGCTTGACTTTCAGTTCTATTTTTCAAGTATTACCTTTATTAATTCGATATCTCTGAGAAAAAACCTTTTTTCGACAATATACGAACACCATATTGATAATCTACTTGCCTCCATACGCAACCCAGGCGAGACAAGACCTACGTATCCCACTAGACTTGACCCCTCCGAGATATGGACGATACAGTGCAAGAACACGTGAGCAAATTTTCTAGGCCACTAAAGCGTCATTTGATCTAAATTCATCATCAAATATAAGTCGGTTCCGTTCAACAACCAAGAAGTAACGATCTGGCGATTGCTGTCGTCTGAACCTCTTGAAAAGTAGAAAAAGCAGATAAAAGCAGAGTTCCTCCGCCATGTCTACCTTTTTGCGTAAAGATGTATTAGGGTATATGCTTGCCCCTCTATATCCCGGACTCTTGCGGAAACGCAATTTGCACCTTGCTTATATATTTCAGGTACAGCATGTAAACCAGACCGACCGCGAGCCACACGCATCCGAGCGTCAGCGCGTTGGCATCCAGGCTGAAGAACGCGAATCCAGTCACGGACAATCCGAGAAGCGGCATGATGAGGTGCGCGAGATAATTTCTGCTGTTCTGTCTGACCAGAAAGTAATAGATGCAGGTCACATTCACGACGGAGAACCCGACCAGCGCGCCGAAGTTCACGAGCAGCGTCAGTTCGGCCGACTTGCTGGCGAAGATCGTGCACACATCAGGGACAGGCTAGCCGCGAAGAAATTGTTGATATACGGCGTCTTGTATTTCGGATGCACCTTGGACAGGACGCGGGGCAGCTTTTTGTCACGGGACATCGCGAAGATGAGCTGGAAGCCTGCGCGTTGATGCTGCATGCGAACCCGATCGCAATGACGACCGCGATGGTCACCGCCCAGTGCAGGGCTTTGCCGAGAAGCAGAATGGTGAAGACCATTGCCCGGCCGAACGTTTTGCTGCCGCCCTTCGTCTCCTCGGACAACGTCGTGATCGCGTCCGTGCCGATGAAGTTCAGCACCGCGACGCTGATGGCTACCATGATCAGGCCGATCGAGAAGTTGCCGCCGCAGCCCGCCGATCACGACCATGTCCAGACCGCTCGAGAGGAGGCCTCCTCCTCCGACTCCCGCCGCCAGCGGCACCTGTGCGCAAATCGTGGCGACGGCCGTCATTTGCCATTCACCACCTCATTGGCGATCAGATCCAAAACCGTCTGGGTTTTGCCCGTGCCCGGGGAACCTTCGCTGATATGTGTAGTCAAAGTTCCCGTCAGAGGGAATTTGCCTTTATAGACGATATAGTTTTTGGGATCCAGCACCTGTCATTAGCCATTGCATATTCTGATAGGCATAATGGGTTTGATTCTTCGAAGTCGAACAAGCAAAAACCCGACCTCATGCGGTCGGGTTTTTCATGGTGGAGGCGAGGGGAGTCGAACCCCTGTCCGAAGATATCGCCACACAGGCTTCTACGGGTGTAGTCACGGTACTCATCTCGCCCGGAGAATGCCCCGTAACCGGCTTTCGCCCGGGCCAGCCTGATTGTCTTCTTCCGTCAGCCCCAGGCGGAGACTAAGCGGCGTAGCCCACTCGGTTGAGCCCCTGTCTCAGCACGTGGGCGATGCCGAGCAGGAGCACGCGAGCAGTTTTTTAGGCTGCTACAGCGTAGGAAGTACGTTGGTTGCCATTTAATTGGCCTTAGCGTTGTTGAAGCGGACGCGTCCCCGCTACCCGCAACCCATGCTCGAACTATCCCCGTCGAATCCAAAAACGCCCCCGAGATAAACATCGGATGGCACGGACCGACCGGTTCAAGCGAACACGGATCGACCGTTCCATACTTCATTATACCGCGTTAGCGCCCCGATGGTTGCAATGAACTGCCGGGAATGCCGGGCCGAACTGCCAGACCCGCCAACCGCAACCCGCCCATACACCAATCGGAAGCCGCGTCGCAGCCCATCCGCCCGATCTCCCGAACAAAAGGCGAATTCCCGAACAGCCGCGCCATCGCAACCGCTCCGGCGCCCGCACGGCATCACCGCGCGATCTTCTGCTTCTCCCGCAGCGCCCGCTGGATGTCCCGCTGGGCGTCGCGCTTCGCCGCGGCCTCGCGCTTGTCGTACTGCTTCTTGCCCTTCGCCAGGCCGATCAGCAGCTTCGCGAAGCCGTTGCGCGTGTAGATCTTGAGCGGCACCAGCGTGTACCCTTCCTGCTTCACGAGCCCGAGCAGCTTGTGAATCTCCGCCTTGTGCAGGAGCAGCTTCCGCGCCCGGGTCGGATCGGGATTGAACCGGTTGCCCTGCTCGAACGGGCTGATATGCATGTTGTGGATGAACACTTCGCCGTTCCGGATCGTCGCGAACGCGTCGTTGATGTTCGCCTTGCCCTGCCGAATCGACTTGATCTCCGTTCCGGTCAGCACGATACCCGCCTCGTACGTCTCCTCGATGTAGTAGTCGTGGGACGCCTTCCGGTTCTGCACGAGCGGCTTCTCGTCGTTCTTCTTCGCCATGTCCATCCACCTCCCGCATGCGCACCTATTCTAGCAAGTTCCGTCCCGCAATTCAAGGTAAAAAACCGCTTAAGCGCGACGCCACGACCGCACCCGAGGCCGGGGCTCGCCTCGCCGAAACCCACTACCGTTTCCGCTTCCGCGTGGCGGCCGCCTTCTTCTTGCGGCTCTTGCCGCCGTTCCCCGAGGCGGCGGCGCTCTTCGCCGCGCGCTGTCTGCGCGCCCCGCCGCCACCCTCCGACGCGCCGGAATAGCCGCCGGTCACCGGCAGCCCCCACATGTCCACGCGAACCGCGCCCGGCTCCGCGTCTTCGCCGCGCCCGCGTCCGCGCCCCCTGCGGCCGCCCGCCGAACCGCGATGGCCGCCGCGCTCCGCCTTGCGGCCGCCGACCTCGCGCGGACGGGCCGCGCGCGGCTTCATGTCGACCATCGCGAAGTCGATCTGTTGCTCATCCATGTTGACGCGCTCGACGCGGACGCGCACCTCGTCGCCGATCCGGTACACCTTCGCGGTCCGCTCGCCGATCAGCGCCATGTGCTCCTCGTGGAAATGGTAATAGTCGTCCGTCAGATCGCTGAGCCGGATCAGCCCCTCGACCGTGTTCCCGAGCTCCACGAAGATTCCGAAGCTCGTCACGCCGCTGATGATCCCGTCGAACTCCTCGCCGATCTTGTCGAGCATGAACTCGCACTTCTTGAGCTGCTCCGTGTCCCGCTCCGCCTCGACCGCGACGCGCTCGCGCTCGGACGACTGCCGCGCGATGTCCGGCATCTTCGCCGCCAGCTCGTCGATCCGCTTCGCGGGCAGCGTCCCGCCGCTTGCCAGCACCTCGCGGATGATCCGGTGGATGACGAGGTCCGGATACCGCCGGATCGGCGACGTGAAGTGCGTGTAGAACTCGGCCGCGAGCCCGAAGTGCCCGAGGCTGTCCGCCTCGTACCGCGCCTGCTTCATCGAGCGCAGCATCATCGTCGCGATGACCGTCTCTTCCTTCGTGCCGCGGATCTCCTCGAGCAGATCCTGCAGCGCGCGCGGATGCACCTTGTTCCCCTTGCCCTTCACGATGTAGCCGAAATTCGCCGCGAACCGGATGAAGTTCATCAGCTTCTCCGCGTCCGGGTCCTCGTGGATCCGGTACAGGAACGGCACCTTCAGCCAGTAGAAATGCTCCGCCACCGTCTCGTTCGCCGCGAGCATGAACTCCTCGATGATCATCTCGGCGATCGAGCGCTCGCGCTTCACGATGTCGACCGGCTTGCCGCTTTCGTCGACGATGATCTTCGCTTCCTGGAAGTCGAAGTCGATCGCGCCGCGCTTCATCCGCTTTGCGCGCAGCTTCAGCGCCAGCTCCTCCATCAGCTTGAACATGTCGACGAGGCCGGCGTACCGCTCCTTCAACTCCTGATCGTCGTCGACCAGGATTTTGCGCACGTTCGTGTAGGTCATCCGCTCCGTCGTCCGGATCACGCTCGTGAAAATATCATGCCGCACCACCCGCAGCGTCTCCGCGTCGAACTCCATCTCGCACGACAGCGTCAGCCGGTCGACCTTCGGATTGAGCGAGCAGATCCCGTTCGACAGCCGGTGCGGCAGCATCGGGATGACGCGGTCGACGAGATAGACGCTGGTCCCGCGGCGGTACGCTTCCTGGTCGAGCGCCGAATTTTCCTTCACATAGTACCCGACGTCCGCGATGTGCACCCCGAGCAGGTAGTTGCCGTTCGGCAGCCGCTCGACGCACACCGCGTCGTCCAGGTCCTTCGCGTCCTCGCCGTCGATCGTGACGATCGTCTTCGACCGCAGATCCCGCCGGCCCTGCGCGGCGATCTCCTCCTCGGAGATCCGGTCCGGCACCGCTTCCGCCTCGGCCATCACGTCGTCCGGGAAGCCTTCCGGCAGCTGGTGCTTGCGGATGATCGACAGGATGTCGACGCCGGGATCGTCCTTGTGGCCGAGAATCTCGATGATCTCGCCCGTCGCCGCCGAGCGCCCTTCCGGATACGTCACGATCCGGGCGACGACCTTCTGCCCCGTCACCGCGCCATGGAACCCTTCCTGCGGAATGAACAGGTCGCGGTTGATCCGTTTGTCGTCCGGAATGACGAAGCCGAACGACTCGTGATGCTCGAACGTGCCGACGATCTGCGTGATCGCCCGCTGCACGACGCGCACGACCTCGCCTTCCAGCCGGCCGCCCGCGCTGCTCTTCGACGTCACGCGCGCGAGCACGATGTCGCCGTTCATCGCGCTTTTCAGATCGTTCGCGTGGATGTAGACGTCCGGATGGTCCGGCTCGTCCGGAATCAGGAACGCGAACCCCTTCGGATGCGCCTGGATCCGTCCGCGCAGCAGGTTCATCCGCTCCGGCACGCCGTAGCGGTTGTTGCGGGTCCGGTAAATTTTTCCTTCCCCTTCCAGCTGATTCAGCAGCTTCAGAAACGCCTTGAATTCGTCCGCTCCCGCAAGACCGAACGATTGCTCCAGTTCCTGGACGGTCATCGGCTTGTACGCCAGTTCCCGCATGAAATCAAGCACTTGTTGTTCCGTTGCCAAAATACGGTTCACCCCATGTCCGGCCGGGCCAATTCGGTTTCAACGTGCAGACTGCGACCGTTTTCCATATCGCATATAGTATACACGAAAAAGCTCCCGCGAATCCGTCCGGCCGACCATGGAGACGCGGCGCGCCAACCCCTGTGCCAAGCAAAAAAACGGGCCGTCTGCCCGTTTCCCTCGCCAATCTTATTCCATGAAATAGGCAACCGCCAGCGCCAGCAGGAAGAAACCGGTCGCCAGACCGACCGTCACACGCTGCAGGAAAAGATCGAGACCGCGCGCCTTCTGCTTCCCGAACAGGTGCTCCGCGCCGCCCGTGATCGCACCGGACAGGCCCGCGCTTTTCCCCTTCTGGAGCAGGACGACACCGATCAGTCCGAGCGAGAAGATGATGAGCAGAATTCTGAGGGCGATTTCCACCACTTCCACCTCCCGAACAGAGGGTCACAAACACAGTATTGTTATTGTATCACAACACCCGCTCCGTTACAAGCCGCCTTGCAGAAACGCGAAAGCCCGCCGGCTTCACGCCGCGGGCCCGCATCCCATGCACCATCCGGGACTTCCGCTCACAACACCCCGTGCTTCTTGAAAAACTCGAGGCTGATCGCCGCGCTCTCGAACGGCGAAGACTGGAATTGCTCCTGCTCGACGATGATCGTGCCCACGCCGGCCTCCAGCGCCGCCGGCAGCACGGTGTCGTAGCCGACGTTGCCATGGCCGATCTCCGCGTCTTCCCGTCCCTGGACGAAGTCCTTGAAATGCGCGATCGGAACGCGCCCCTTGTAGCGCCGCAAATACTCGACCGGGCTGTACCCGCCGACATGCACCCAGCCGAGGTCGAACTGGGCGATGAGCCGGTCCGCCGGAATGCGCTCGAGCAGACGGTCGATGATCGTCTGGCCGCCGATCGTCCGGAATTCGAAGTCGTGGTTGTGATAGCCGTATTTCAGGCCGGCCGCCGTCACGAGCCTGGACGCCTTGTCGATCGCCGCGATGACCGTCTCCAGCTCCTCTTCGGTCGACACCTCGCGGAACGGCGCCGCCGGCGTGATCACGTATTCGAGCCCCAGTTCGAGCGCGAATTCGATCTGCCGCTTGAGATCGTCCTCGAACTTGTCCGGCTCCTGGAAATTCAGCCCGACATGCGCGGACGGCGCCTTCAGCCCGTTGTCGTCGAGCACCCTGCGGATTTCCTTCGCCGAATGGCCGAAATAGCCCGCGAACTCGACCGCCTGGTAGCCGATCTCGGCGACCTTCTTCAGCGTGCCGAGCAGATCGTCCTTCGTCACGTCGCGGAACGTGTACAATTGAATGCCGATTACCGGTTTCGTCATGCCTGCCACCACCGTTGGAGAGAATTGCGCGAAGCCGCTTCCCGGGCCGCTCCGAGCGCTTTCGCCACCTATTATAACCCCCGGGCGGACCCGTTCGTATGACCGGATTTGGGGAAAAGCTTTTGCGATTTTGGCGCGTTCGGCGGGAGAGAGGGAAACCGGCGCTTGACGGCGGGGCATTTTTCCTTCATGATCGGGGCAAAAAAGGAATCCGAAGGAGGCACGCCCCATGTTGACCGCACGACCGACCGAAAACGACTGCCCGCCCGCGCCATGGAAATACGTCCTGCTCGTGCCGGAGGGGGATCTGCTGGACATCTACGAGCGCCGGCGGCAGGAGACGAAGGCGCTCCTCGAGGGGCTCACGGACGAGCAGGCCGACTACCGCTACGCCGAAGGCAAATGGTCGATCCGCCAGGTCGCGGGACATTTCATCGACAACGAGCGCGTCTGGATGTACCGGCTGCTGCGCATCGCGCGGAACGATCCGCAGGTCCTGCCGGGCTACGACGAGCAGGTCTTCGTCCGGCACGCGCCGCACGAGCGAATGCCGATGGAGGCGATCCTGGCCGAGTACGACGCCGTGCGCGACGCGTCGCTGACGCTGCTCCGCCATCTGCCGGCCGAAGCGTGGCGGCGCTCCGGCGCGTTCGCCGGCGGCCGGCTGACCGCCCTCGCCGCCGCCTGCGTCAGTATCGGCCACGAGATCCATCACGTGGGCATCATCAAAGAGCGATACCTGGGGCGCTGACCCCGGAAGAGCGCCGCGCCATCCGCAAGCGGCGTACTTCCCCGGGAGCGGTGCCCGGAGCGCCGGCCCCGCAGGGGTTCCCGCGAAATGCAATCCGCCGGCGGCATGCTTCCCCGGTCCCGGTGATGCCGCCTTCGAACGAAGAACCCCCGGTGCGCCGGTACGCACGCGGGGGTTCGCTTCTCACTTGAAGTTCTTCAGGTTGTAGAACGCCGACTTGCCGGCGTAGATCGCGGTGGAGCCGAGCTGGTCCTCGATGCGGAGCAGCTGGTTGTACTTCGCCACGCGGTCCGTCCGGGACGGCGCGCCCGTCTTGATCTGGCCGGCGTTCGTCGCGACCGCGATGTCCGCGATCGTGCTGTCCTCGCTCTCGCCGGAGCGGTGCGAGATGACCGCCGTGTAGCTGGCGCGCTTCGCCATCTCGATCGCGTCGAACGTCTCGGTGAGCGAGCCGATCTGGTTCACCTTGACGAGGATCGAGTTGCCGACGCCCTTCTCGATGCCTTGCGACAGGCGGGCCGTGTTCGTCACGAACAGGTCGTCGCCGACGAGCTGCACGCGGCCGCCGAGGCGATCGGTCAGCAGCTTCCAGCCTTCCCATTCATCCTCGGAACAGCCGTCCTCGATCGTGATGATCGGATACTTGTTCACCCACGACTCGAGCAGATCGACGAACTCGGACGACGTGAACGACTTGCCTTCGCCTTCGAGGTGGTATTTGCCGTCCTTGAAAAACTCGGTCGACGCGATGTCCATGCCGAGGTACACGTCGACGCCCGGCTTGTAGCCCGCGCGCTCGATCGCCGCGAGGATCGTCTCCAGCGCCTCCTCGTTCGAGCCGAGGTTCGGCGCGAAGCCGCCTTCGTCGCCGACGGCGGTGTTCAGGCCCTTGTCCTTCAGCACGGCCTTCAGGTTGTGGAACACTTCGGCGCCGATGCGCAGCGCCTCGCGGAAGGTGGGCGCGCCGACCGGCAGCACCATGAACTCCTGCACGTCGACGTTGTTGTCGGCGTGCGCGCCGCCGTTCAGAATGTTCATCATCGGCACCGGCAGCGTCTTCGCGTTGAAGCCGCCGAGATACGTATAGAGCGGAATGCTCAGCGCGTCGGCCGCGGCGCGGGCGACGGCCATCGAGACGGCGAGGATCGCGTTCGCGCCGAGCTTGCCCTTGTTCGGCGTGCCGTCGAGCTCGATCATCTTCCGGTCGACCGCGACCTGATCCAGCGCGTCGAGGCCGATGATCTCCGGCGCGATGATCGTGTTCACGTTCTCGACCGCCTTCAGCACGCCCTTGCCGAGGTAGCGGCCCTTGTCGCCGTCGCGCAGCTCGACCGCTTCATAGGCGCCGGTCGACGCGCCGGACGGCACGATCGCGCGGCCCTTGCCGCCGGATTCGAGCGCGACTTCCACTTCAACGGTCGGATTCCCGCGGGAATCGAGCACCTCGCGGGCGTACACATCGGTAATCATCGTCATGGAACTTAAGCACTCCCCTTCTTCAGTCGTCGAAAAATCAACCCCGCAAACCGCCGCTTCCCGCTTCCCCCGAAGCCGCGGCAGACGGTGGACAGCCAACTTTCCCTATTCGACACCGCTCCATGCCTTCCTGCCGGGTTCGGTCGGAACGCGCGGACTTATTTCACGATGAGCGACCTGCCGGTCATCTCCGCCGGCTGCGGCAGCCCGAGCAGCTCGAGCATCGTCGGCGCGATGTCGGCCAGGATGCCGTCCCCGCGCAGCGTAAGCCCCGGCTTCGTCACGATGAACGGCACCGGGTTCGTCGTGTGCGCCGTATGCGGCCGGCCGTTCTCGTCGATGATGACGTCCGCGTTGCCGTGATCGGCCGTGATGACGCAGACGCCGCCCTTCGCGAGCACCGCTTCGACGACGCGGCCGAGGCATTCGTCCGTCGCCTCGACGGCCTTGATCGTCGGCTCGAGCATGCCCGAATGGCCGACCATGTCCGGATTCGCGAAATTCAGGATGATCGCGTCATGCGCGTCCGATTCGATCTCGGCGACCGCCGCTTCGGCCACCTCGTACGCGCTCATCTCCGGCTTCAGATCGTACGTGGCGACCTTCGGCGACGGGATGAGGACTCTTTTCTCACCCGGCAGCTCGATGTCCCGTCCCCCGCTGAAGAAGAACGTCACATGCGGGTACTTCTCGGTCTCGGCGATGCGCAGCTGCTTCTTCCCGTGCTGCACGAGCACCTCGCCGAGCGTGTTGTCGAGGCTCTTCGGCTCGTAGGCGACGTAGCCGTTCACCGTCTCGCTGAACAGCGTCATGCAGACGAAATGGAGGTTCCTCGGGCATTTCTCGCCCCGGTCGAACCCGCGGAAATCGTCGTTCGTGAACACCTGCGAGAGCTGGATCGCCCGGTCCGGACGGAAGTTGAAGAAAATGACCGCGTCCTCCGACTCCACCAGCCCGACCGGCTCGCCGTCGTCGCCCACGATGACCGTCGGCACGACGAACTCGTCCAACACCGATTGTTCGTACGAATCGACGAGCGCCTGGACCGGATCGCGATACTTCGGGCCTTCGCCGTACACCATCGCGCGGTACGACTTTTCGACGCGGTCCCACCGCTTGTCGCGGTCCATCGCGTAGTAGCGGCCCTGCACCGTCGCGATCTTGCCGACGCCGAGCCCGGCGATCTTCGCCTGCAGCGCCTCGATGTACCGCTTCGCGCTGTCCGGCGCCACGTCGCGGCCGTCCAGGAACGCGTGGACGTACACCTCGTCCAGCCCTTCGCGCTTCGCAAGCTCGAGCAGCGCGAACAGGTGGTCGATGTGGCTGTGCACGCCGCCGTCGGACAGGAGGCCGTACAGATGCAGCTTCCGGCCCTTCTCCTTCGCGTGGCGGACGGCGCCGAGCAGCGTCTTGTTCTCGAAGAACTCGCCTTCGCGGATCGACTTCGAAATGCGCGTCAGATCCTGGTAGACGATCCGGCCGGCTCCGATGTTCAGGTGGCCGACCTCGGAGTTGCCCATCTGCCCGTCGGGCAGGCCGACCGCCTCGCCGAAGGCGGTCAGCGTCGTGTGCGGATACGTCGCCCAATACCGGTCGAAGTTCGACTTCTTCGCGAGCGCGACCGCGTTGCCTTCCGTCTCTTCGCGGAGCGCGAAGCCGTCCAGGATGATCAGGGCGACAGGTCTCGGCGCCGCCATCTCAGACCGCCCCCTCGATCAGCCTGATGTAGGAGGCCGGTTCGAGGCTCGCGCCGCCGACGAGCGCGCCGTCGATGTTCGGACGGCTCAGGAAATCCCGGATGTTGTCGGGCTTCACGCTGCCGCCGTACTGGATGCGGATGCGATCCGCCGCGTCGCCGAACTGTTCGCGCACGATGCCGCGAATATACGCGATGACATCTTCCGCGTCGTCCGCCGTCGACGATTTGCCGGTGCCGATTGCCCAGATCGGCTCGTAGGCGATGACGACCTGCGCCGCTTGTTCCGCCGTGAGACCCTTCAGCGCGGCTTCCGTCTGCGTCTTGCAGACGTCCTTCGTCTTGCCCGCCTCGCGCTCCTCCAGCTTCTCGCCGACGCAGACGATCGGCGTAAGGCCGTTCCGGAACGCGGCGCGCACCTTCTTGTTCACCGTCTCGTCCGTCTCCGCGAAATACGCCCGCCGTTCCGAGTGGCCGATAATGACGTATTTCACGCCGAGCGCCTTCAGCATCGGCCCGCTGATTTCGCCCGTGAACGCGCCGCTGTCCTCAAAGTGCATGTTCTGCGCGCCGATTGCGATCGTCGTGCCTTCGGCCGCCTTCACGAGCGCGGGCAGGTTCGTGAACGGCGCGCAGATGACGCTCTCGACGCCCGGACGTTCCGCCTTGCCCTTCACTTCCGCGAAGAACGCTTCCGCCTCGGAGACTGTCTTGAACATTTTCCAGTTGCCTGCGATGATCGGTGTCCGCATGTTCCAGCCTCTCTCCTTATTTGTCGTTCAGTGCCTCGACGCCCGGCAGCTTCTTGCCTTCCATGAACTCGAGCGACGCGCCGCCGCCGGTCGAGATGTGGTCCATCTTGTCCTTGAGCCCGAACTTCTCGACCGCCGCCGCGGAATCGCCGCCGCCGATGACCGTGTAGGCGCCCGTCGCCGCGCACGCCTCGGCCACCGCCCGCGTGCCGTTCGAGAACGGCTCGATCTCGAACACGCCCATCGGCCCGTTCCAGACGACGAGCTTCGAGTTCTTGATGATGTCCGCGTAGATCTCGCGCGTCTTCGGCCCGATGTCGACGCCCTCGTGGTCGGCCGGGATGCCGTCCTTCATGATGTCGACGACCTTCGTCTTCGCGCTTGCGCTGAACTCGTCGGTGATCACGATGTCGACCGGCAGATGGAAGTTCTTGCCGAGCTCCTTTGCCTTCCGGATGAAACCGAGCACCGTGTCGAGCTTGCTTTCGTCAAGCAGCGACTTGCCGATCTCGACGCCCTGCGCCTTGAAGAACGTGTAGGACAGGCCGCCGCCGATCAGGACGTTGTCGGCGATCTCGAGCATCTTGTTGATGACGTCGATCTTGTCCTTCACCTTCGAGCCGCCGATGATCGCCGTGAACGGACGGTCCGGGTTGTTCAGCGCCTTGCCGAGCACCTCGATCTCCTTCTCCATCAGCAGGCCGGACACGGCGGGCAGATGATGCGCGATGCCTTCCGTCGACGCATGGGCGCGGTGCGCGGCGCCGAACGCGTCGTTCACGTACAGGTCGGCCAGCTCCGCGAACGCCTTCGCGAGCTCCGGATCGTTCTTCTCCTCGCCCGGATGGAAGCGGACGTTCTCGAGCAGCAAGATGTCGCCATCCTTCATTTGGGCGACCTGCGCCTTCACCGCGTCGCCGATCGACTCGTCCGCCTTCGCGACCGGCTTGCCGCCGAGCAGTTCGGAGAGACGCTTCGCCTGCAGATTGAGGCGCAGCTCCTCGACGACCTGTCCCTTCGGACGGCCCATGTGGCTCGCCAGGATCACCTTCGCGCCCCGCTCGACCAGGTATTGGATCGTCGGCAGCGTCTCCCGGATCCGGGTGTCATCCGTGATCGCTCCGTTCTCGACCGGCACGTTGAAGTCGACGCGCACGAACACGCGCTTGCCGGCAACGTCTACGTCTCTGACGCTCTTTTTGCTCATGAAGGCCCCTCCTCGTATTAGCCCCGCAGGGCGTCTCCCATACGCGAGCCAAGAGGAGACAGCGGATGCTGCTCCTCTTGAACCGGCGATTTCCGTATATTACAGCCCCTTGCTTGCGATGTAGGCAGCCAGGTCGACGACGCGGTTCGAGTAACCCCATTCGTTGTCGTACCAGGAGACGACCTTGACCAGGTTGCCGTCGACGACCATCGTGGACAGCGCGTCGATGATCGAGGAATGCGGGTTGCCCTTGTAGTCCGACGAGACCAGCGGCTCTTCGGAATAGGCGAGGATGCCCTTCAGCGGACCTTCCGCGGCTTCCTTCAGCGCCGCGTTCACTTCTTCGACCGTGACGTTCACCTTCAGCTCGGCGACGAGGTCCGTGACGGAAACGTTCGGGGTCGGCACGCGCATCGACATGCCGTTCAGCTTGCCCTTCAGCTCGGGCAGCACGAGCCCGACAGCCTTCGCGGCGCCCGTCGTGGACGGAATGATGTTCTCGGCAGCGGCGCGCGCGCGGCGCAGGTCCTTGTGCGGCAGGTCGAGCACCTGCTGGTCGTTCGTGTAGGAGTGGACCGTCGTCATCATGCCCTTGACGATGCCGAACTTCTCATGCAGCACCTTCGCGAACGGCGCGAGACAGTTCGTCGTGCAGGACGCGTTGGAGATGATCGTGTGCTTTTGCGGATCGTATTTGTCCTCGTTGACGCCAATGACGATCGTGATGTCTTCGTTCGTCGCCGGAGCGGAGATGATGACCTTCTTCGCGCCGCCTTTCAGGTGCGCTTCAGCCTTCTCCTTCGCGGTGAAGATGCCCGTCGATTCCACGACGATCTCGACGCCGTACTGGCCCCACGGCAGCGCGGCGGGATCGCGCTCGGAGAACACCTTGACCTCCTTGCCGTTCACGACGATCGCGCCTTCTTTCGCTTCGACGGTCGCGTCCAGCGTGCCGTGCGTCGTGTCGTACTTGAGCAGATGCGCCAGCGTCTTCGTGTCCGTCAGGTCGTTGACCGCCACGATTTCCACGTTCGGATTGTTCAGCGCCGCGCGGAACACGTTGCGGCCGATGCGGCCGAATCCGTTGATGCCAACTTTCACCATTGCCAACATCCTCCTTGAGTATAATCTCGCTTATATCGCAAGACGCGGCGCGCGCCCGCAGGCGGCGCCCCGCGCCAGGATAACCTTCCATGCCGTGTGATCGGTTGTTCTTGCTCCGGTCACACATTCATTCGCTCGGCCATTCCGCCAGTCAGCCTTCCGCCCGCCGGCTCTCCTCCCGGATGATCGCCTCGAGCGTTCGGGCCGCGCCCTCGTCCGTTACGAGCACATCGTCCTGGCCGTACCGCAGCACCGCGGCGATCGCTTCCCCTTTGCTGCTGCCGCCCGCCACGGCGATGACATGCTCGGCCGTCTCCAGATCGTCCAGCCTGAGGCCGACGGTCGACATGCGGTGGATGACGGTGCCATTGCGGTCGAAATAGTAGCCGAGCGCTTCCGCCAGCGCGCCTTCATCGCGCATCGACGCCATCGTCCGCTCGTCGACCTTGCGCCGGCGCGCCATGACCATAGCGTCTCCGATCCCGTGTACCACGATGCGGGATTTCCGGATGAGTTCTACCATCTCCCGCACGTTCGGCTCGAGCATGAGCGATTGGTACGCATCATCGCTGAGATGGTCCGGCACATGCAGCAACCGGTAGGCGGCGCCGGTGCGCTTCGCCAGCGTCGAGGCGATCGTGTTCGCCTGGTAATCCATGCTCTCGCCGAATCCGCCCCGGGCCGGAACGAACAGCACGTCGCGCAGCGGCTGGTCCACCGTGATCGTCTCCGCGAACGCCGCCAGCGTTGTGCCGCCGGTTACGGCGACCACGCCGCGGCCCTGGAGCAGCCGGATCAGCACCCGGCCGGCCGCGCGGCCGATCTCGCGCTTCGTCTCCCGCGCCGCATCCGCGTCGCCCGGCACGACGATCACTTCCCGCAGGCGGAAATGATCGCGGATGAGCCGTTCGAGCTCCGACAGCCCCGTCAGTTCGCTCATGAATGGCGCCAGCGACTCGACCAGCCGCCGACCGGCTTCGGTGACGCGCATGCCCGCCGCGTTCGCTTCGATCAGACCTTGCGCTTTCAGGAAGTCGGCTTCCGCCCGGAGCGTGCGCTCCGTCATCGACAAGGCAGCCGCCAGCGCGCGGCGCCCGACGTACTCCGACTTCATCACCTGACTCAGAATGGCATAGCGCTTCTTCAAAACGTCGAGCAAATCCGGAACGAGGCGCTGCTGCAACTCAATCCACTCGCGCATCGCGCACCCCACTCCACCCGGGACTCGTTTTGTCCCGGATGAACATTCTAAGTCCCGCTTTCATTGTAACCAACTTTTTCACGATGCGCAAGGGCGATCGGCATCTAGCGCCAACCGCCATCATGAACGGCACCAAGCGCCATTAATCCGGGCCACCCGCACCGGCAGCCCATTAACGGCATTCCGTGACGTTAATCGCCGCTTTGCGCCTCCTTGCCGGGCCATCCTCCCCAACGGTACCCTTTATCGCTAAACCGCCCAGATCCATCCCCTCACCTTCATTTTCGCACCGCTAACGGTACCACGTACCGCTAGAACCACTGTCATCTCGCCACCACCTGTCTCCAACGGTACCCTGTACCGCTAAACCGCCCAGATCCGTCCCTTCGCCTTCACTTTCGCACCGCTAACGGTACCACGTACCGCTAGAACCACTGTCATCTCGCCACCACCTGTCTCCAACGGTACCCTGTACCGCTAAACCGCCCAGATCCGTCCCCTCGCCTTCACTTTCGCACCGCTAACGGTACCACGTACCGCTAGAACCACTGTCATCTCGCCACCACCTGTCTCCAACGGTACCCTGTACCGCTAAACCGCCCAGATCCGTTCCCTCGCCTTCACTTTCGCACCGCTAACGGTACCACGTACCGCTAGAACCACGTCCAACCCGTCCCACCAACCGCTAGCGGTACCTCGTACCGTTACGCGGCTGACAGCCAACCACCACCTGCGGCACCGCGTACCGCCAGACCACACCGACCGGGCCAGCACCTCCGCTTCCACGCCCGTCGCACACGATCCGCCGCATCCTCTCCGACGACCCGCACCGTCACACCCGCACCATCGCATCGGCACCCGCGTCTCCGCTCCGCACCGTCACACCAACACCATCGCATCGGCACCCGCGTCTCCGCTCCGTACCGTCACACCCGCACCATCGCATCGGCACCCGCGTCTCCGCTCCGCACCGTCACACCCGCACCATCGCATCGGCACCCGCGTCTCCGCTCCGCACCGTCACACCCGCACCATCGCATCGACACCCGCGCCCCCGCCCCGCACCGCGCCGCCCAGCCTGCGCCGCAAGGCCCGCTGCCCGGCGCATTTCCAACCGTTCCCCGCAACTTTTTTTCTCCGCGCCCTTGCATTTTCATGCCGCGTATCCTATAATGATTTTCGCTGTTGTTCTTGACATCATGCGCCCGTGGTCCAATGGATATGACGCAGGCCTCCGGAGCCTGAGATCTAGGTTCGATTCCTGGCGGGCGCGCCATACAACGCAGCATGCGGCTGCCCGAACGCCGGCACGCCGCTTTTTTATCACCGCTTGTTTGACCTTCTTTGACTTTTGACCCGCGATCGGGTATCATATTGGCCAGAAGGAGGATTCCGCCATGGACATGAATTTCATCCCGATGGTGATCGAGCAGACCAACCGGGGAGAGCGCGCCTACGACATCTACTCCCGGCTGCTCAAGGACCGCATCATCTTCCTCGGCACACCCATCAACGATGTCGTCGCCAATTCGGTCATCGCCCAGATGCTGTTCCTGGCCGCGGACGATCCGGAGAAGGACATCCATCTCTACATCAACAGCCCGGGCGGCTCCATCACGGCCGGCATGGCGATCTACGACACGATGCAATTCATCAAGCCGGACGTCTCGACGATCTGCGTCGGCCTGGCGGCCTCGATGGGCGCGTTCCTGCTGGCCGCGGGCACGCCGGGCAAGCGCTTCGCCCTGCCGAACAGCGAAGTGATGATCCACCAGCCGCTCGGCGGCGCCGAAGGGCAGGCCAGCGACATCGAAATCCGCGCCCGCCGGATCCTGAAAATGCGCGACAAGCTGAACCGGATCCTCGCCGAACGAACCGGCCAGCCGCTCGAGCGGATCGAGAAGGACACGGACCGCGACTACTTCATGACCGCCGAAGAAGCGAAAGCATACGGCCTTGTAGACAAAGTCATCGAGCGCGTATAAACCCCGGAGCGCAAGCGAGACCACCGAATCAGACATAAAACAAAGCGATCCAAAACGAAACATCCGCCACGCCGGCGGATGTTTCCGTTTCTATATCACAAATTCACCCGTTTGTCAACCACAATTTACATGTGTGAATGGCAAAACACTCCAAACGAAAACCGTGTTATGATGAAATCACAGGAAGTTCCAATTTCCTACAAATGAAGGCGAGATCTGAGAATTTTGGATGGAGTGATTACCGTGGCAGCCACGAGATCGACACACGCGCCACTGCCCGACAACGAATATTCCGTCGTGCATGACAAGATGATCCTGCTCCGGCCGCTGACGGACGAGCATCTGCTCGAAGTGTACCACGAAGCCGTCGCGATGGGATTGTCCGACGAGTTCATCCAACTGATCGAGGAAGCGATTCGTTCCCGCAATCTCGATCCCCATAATTCCTCTCTATGATCCGGCTGCCCGTTTCGGCAGTCTTTCGTCTGCTTGGGCCGATCGGACAATGCGCCGGTCGGCCCATTCGCCTCCGACAGCACGGCAAAAGGGCGGATCGCCGCGGATCCGCCCTTCCGTCTTTCCCGGATTTCCAAGTCCTTCACTGGTTTTCAAGTTCTTCCTTGCTTACCAGTTGGACTAAAGCGTTTACAGCCTGCTCGGCGTCGGAACCCTCCGCGCTGATGACGACCTCCGTTCCCGAACTGATCGCGAGGCTCATGATGCCCATGATGGATTTCGCGTTGACTTTCTTGTCGTCCTTCTCCACGAAGATTTCAGCCGAGAACTTGTTTGCTTCCTGCACGAAAAGCGCAGCCGGCCGTGCGTGAAGGCCCGTCTTCAGGCGAACGACCACCGGTTGCTTGATCATGAACGTTTTCCCCCTGTCCAGAAAATATCGGCTCGATGCGCGGCATGCTCCTCAAAGCGTACTTTTCCGTGCCTGCGGAGGCCATAGATCATGCAAGTATTATAACATTATTTGGCGCGACAGACTAGGTTTGCGCGCTAGAGCGTCCCATTCCGGATTTTTTCGGCCAATTCGTCGATTTTTCGCAGCCGGTGGTTGACGCCCGACTTGCTGACATTGCCCTTCAGCAGGTCGCCCACTTCCTTCAGGTTGATGTCCGGATGCGCGAGCCTGACCTCCGCCACTTCGCGGAGCTTCTCGGGCAGGTTCTCGAGACCGATCACCTTCTGCAGCAGCTTGATGTTGTCGATCTGCCGGACCGCCGCGCCGATCGTTTTGTTCAGATTGGCCGTCTCGCAGTTGACGATCCGGTTCACCGAGTTGCGCATGTCGCGCATGATCCGGACGTCCTCGAACTTGAAGAGCGCCTGGTGCGCGCCGATGATCCCCAGAAGCTCGATGATTTTCTCTCCTTCTTTGATGTAGAAAATAAAACCCTTCTTCCGTTCGATACAGCGCGCGTTGAGACGGAACTTGTTCGCCAGCTCCACCAGCGCCCGGCAATGTTCCTCGTACTGCGTCGCGATCTCCAGGTGGTAGGACGATCCCTCCGGATCGTTGACCGATCCCCCCGCCAGGAACGCGCCGCGCAGGTAGGCCCGCTTGCAGCACGCCTTGCGCACGATGTTCTTGTCGATCCCGTGGCGGAACACGAACCCTTCCGACACGATGGCGAGCTTCGACAGAATCTCCTCCACCATCGTCGGCACGCGCACGATGTAGACGTTGTTTTTCTTCAGCCGCATTTTCTTCCGCACGAGCAGTTCGGCATGGACGCCGAAACGCCGCTTGAGCAGGGTGAAGATGCGCCGCGCGATCGCCGCGTTCTCCGTCGACACATCCAGCACGATCTTCCGGTTCGACACCTGCACCGTGCCGTTCATCCGGATGAGCGCCGACAGTTCCGCCAGCTCGCAGCAGGGCGCGGCTTCGATCATCGTCAGTTCCTTCTTGGTCTGGGCCGCGAAAGACATCCGCATCACCTCTTCCCGGATATCCATTCTTGAACCAGCCGCTCGATGTGATGGCTGAGCTTCTCGGCATCGTGCCGCAGATAGGTCTGCACCTTGACCAGATGATCCGCGATGACGCGGATGCCCCGGGCCTCGAGTTTCTCTTCGTCGCAGACGACGGTCGACGCGCCTTCCTCCGCGTATTTGGCCAGCACAGCCGGCGGAATCTCGCCGCTGTTCACGATGACGCCGTGGAACAGCGGGGCGCCGACATGCGCCTCGATCGCGTCCAGATGGTCGCCCACCGTGTAGCCGTCCGTCTCGCCCGGCTGGGTCATGACATTGCAGATGAACAGCTTCAGGGCGTCGGAAGCGACGATCGCCTCCGCCAGCCCCTTGACGAGCAGATTCGGCATGATGCTCGTGTACAGGCTTCCGGGGCCGATCACGATGCAGTCCGCCTCGCGGATCGCCTCCACCGCCTCCGGCAGCGGCTCGACGCCGTCCGGCTCGATCATGACGCGGCTGATCCTGCCGCGGGCTTTCGGGATTTGCGACTCGCCGACGATGGTGCGGCCGTCCTCCATGACCGCCTTCAGCACGGTGCCCTGCGCGGCGGCGGGCAGCACCCGGCCGCGCACGGCGAGCACCTGGCTCAGCTCGCGCACGCCCGAGACGAAATCGCCCGCGATGTCGGTCATTGCCGCCAACATCAGGTTGCCCAAGCTGTGGCCGGCCAATCCGCTGCCGGCGGGAAAACGGTAGCGAAGCAGCCGCGAGAGCAGCGGCTCCACGTTCGCGAGCGCCATCAGCACATTGCGAATGTCGCCCGGCGGCGGGATGTGCAGCTCCTGGCGCAGGACGCCGGAACTGCCCCCGTCGTCGGCGACCGTGACGATCGCCGTCAGATCGAGCGGCTTCTCCTTCAGGCCGCGCAACATGACGGACAGCCCGGTGCCGCCGCCGATGACGACGACTTTCGGCAGACGCAGCGGTATTGACGGAATACGGGCGTCCATGCCTTCACCCCGTCAATGCCGGTCGCGCTCGGCGTCCCGGTGGCCGACCCGCACCGTCTCCGTCTCGCTGTTGCCCAGCGTGCGCGCGAGATACTCCGCGATCGCGACGGAACGGTGCTTGCCCCCGGTGCAGCCGATGCCGACGACGAGCTGGCTTTTGCCTTCCTTCTTGTACATCGGGATCAGATACTGCAGCATATCGACGAGCTTCGACAGAAACGTCTGCGTCTCCGGCCATTTCATCACATACTCGTACACTTCCGGGTCCTTGCCGGTGTTCGGCCGCAAATGCTCGACATAATGCGGGTTGGGCAGGAACCGGCAGTCGAAGATCAGATCCGCGTCGATCGGGATGCCGTATTTGTACCCGAAGGACGTCAGGTTGATGACGAACGATTCCCTGTCCGCCTCGGAGAATCGCTCGGCGATGAGCGCCTTGAGCTGCGACGGCTTCAGATTGCTCGTGTCGATCACCTGGTTCGCGATGCCCTTCAGATCCTCGAGCAGCCTGCGCTCGAGGCGGATGCCGTCGAGCGGCACGCCGCCGTCGGCCAGCGGATGCCGGCGCCGGCTCTCCTTGTACCGCTGCACAAGCACGCTGTCCGTCGCGTCGAGGAACAGAATTTCGATGCCGATCGAGAAATGTTCCTTCGTGTAGGCCAGCGACTCGGACAGCGCGGTGAAGAACTCCCGGCCGCGCAGGTCGATGACGAGCGCCACCTTGGCGATTTTGCCGCTCGACGACTCGATCAACTCGGCGAATTTCGGGATGAGCACGGGCGGCAGGTTGTCGACGCAGAAGTATCCTAGGTCCTCCAGACTCTGGACCGCGATCGTCTTGCCCGCGCCCGACATGCCCGTGATGATGACCAGTTTTGGGACTGACGTTCCGCCGGACATGGCGGCATCTCCTCCCCCGCATCAGGTAAAAACGGCCGGCGGCCACTCGACAGACGGCCGCATCCGCAAAAACGCATACGTGTCACGGCGCCCGCCCGAACGCGGGCGCGATATCGGGCGCAGACCGCCGCGGGCGGCCGGCGTCCGGGAATAAGCAACAGGCCGGTCGCGACCGGCCTGCACGTCCGTCAAGAACGCAGAATGAGCCCAGCGGCGCCGACGACCCCCGCGTTGTTGCCGAGTTCGGCCGGCACGATCTCCACGCCTTTCGAAGCCGCCTCCAGCGCGTGCTTCAGATACGCCTCGCGGATCAGCCCGAACAGGTACTCGCCCGCCTTCGCGACGCCGCCGCCGATGATGAACCGCTGCGGATTGACGACGACCGACACGAGGGCCATCGACTTGCCGAGGTAGTGCGCCGCGCGCTGCACGATGCGCGCCGCCGTCTCGTCCCCGGCCTTCGCGAGGTCGATCACGTCCTTCGCCGTGATCGTCTCCGGATTCGCAAGCCGGGACAGTTCGCCGCGCGCCACCGCGTCCTTGGCCATCCGGATGATGCCCGTCGCGGACGACACCGTCTCCAGGCAACCTTTCTTGCCGCAGCCGCATTGGATCGCTTCGAGATCGGGCACGATGGAGATATGGCCGAGCTCGCCGGCCATCGCGTTGCAGCCGACGACGATGCGGCCGCCGATGATGATGCCGCCGCCGACGCCCGTGCCGAGCGTGTACATCACGCAATCGGATACGCCGCGTCCGGCGCCGCCCCACGCTTCGCCGAGCGCGGCCACGTTGGCGTCGTTGTTGATCAGCACCGGCTTGCCGAGCTGCTCGGTTAGATAGCCCTTCAGCGGCGCATTCCTAAGCACGAGGTTGGGCGAGGTGAGCAAAACGCCGTTCTGAATGTCCAGGAATCCCGGCACCCCGACGCCGACACCCGCGACATCGTCCCAGGATGCGGACATCTGCTCGACAACAGTCCGGGCGTATTTGGCCATGTTGGCCATCACCCGGTCGCTGCCTTTCTCATTCTCGGTCGGTCCCTCGAAGGTATGCAGCAGCTTGCCGTCCCCGCTGCATACGCCCGCTTTGATCGCTGTACCGCCGACATCCAGGCCGACGTAAAGCTTACCCGACATGACAAGGCCACCTCATAAATCGTTGTGTTGACTGCTCTTTTCCCACTATAAGCGAACGGTATGGGAAGGTCAAGAACGCCGGCGGTTCCTTGGGCGCGGAGCGCCTTGCCCCTCGCCGGGCGGCCCCGGCGCGAACGGCGGCGCGCTTTTCCTCCCGTGACGACAATCGGCGCAACATGGCGAATCCTGGCGAACAACGCTTCGACGGAAGTCGACGCGATCACTCCCGCAAAAAAACCCCCGCCTGCATCACCCGGCCCTCACCGCCGCCATGATGAAAAGCCGCCGACGGAAAGAAAACCTTTCCATCGGCGGCGCCGCACGGATCATGCTACCCGCGAACGCGAATGCCGTAATGCTTCTCGAGATCATCATGAATCCGCCTGAGATCGCTCGCGTCAAGATCGCGGAGCTTCTTCTCCTCGCGGCCGATCAGGATGCCGATCACTTCGCCCGCCAGCGCCGTGTTGGGCAGAATGCGCACGCTTCCGTAGGCGTCGGCGGCCGCGCCGGCGTTTTTGCCCGCGACAATCACGTTGTCGATCTCCTTGAGCAGGAATGAGCGAAGCGGAATGCCGTAACGGTCGGGCTTCCCGAGACCGATGCCGTTCGGGATTCGCCGCGTCGCCTGCACATCGATGGCGTATCCCCCGATGCTGACATTGTCGGGGAACATGCGCGAACTCATCAAATCGTCGCGCGTCGGCACATAGAGCGTTTCGTATCGGTCGAACTCGCGGATGTACAGATAATCGGGAAGCTCGTCGAGTTTCGCCCGGCCGAAGCCGGGCAGGTTCCCGCGGAGAAACTCCAGAATATCGGGCGCCTCGTTCCGGCCCAGCTCCACCGCTTCACGCACGGACTTCGGATCGGAAGGATCGACGTCGAAAATGAGCAGCGCATTGATGATAACCCGGCCGTCGCGCTGGTACGTCATGTTGAGGCCCCTCAGTTTCAACCGGTCGCTGGACGGCTCATATTTCTCCGTGACGAAGCTGAACCCGGTTCCGAAGTCCCAGTCGACATACGTGTTCGGTCCGTATTTCTTCGCGAGGTTCGTCAAGGGGTAATCCTTCAGCGTCGCGTCGTGGAGCGCGGCCCAGTTGACGTTCTTGAAGCGGAGCATGTAGGTCGCCGCCATGTATTCCGGTTCCGGGCCCCCGCCCTTGAACAGCGATTCCGTCCCGGGAATGCGCTTCAGCTTCAGGAGTCCGGTCAAGGCGGCGTGATCGGTATTTTCGACCCAATAATCCGCCGTGACCCGATGGATCCGGCCGTCGCGCGCGCGATATTCGATATACTTCAGCGACCGGACGTCTCCCTTCCGCACGGTCTTGCAGGCCGTGATCCGGATGCCGCTCCTGATCGGCACCGGACCGAGCAGATTGTGGTAAAACTTCTCGAACTCCTCAATCTTGCGGATCTTCCGGTTGTTGTACCCGTCGTAAAGCCGCTTGATGCGGCCCTGCACGAGACTGCGATGCTGCTTGTCCCGCGGTTCGTCGAGCACAAGCATCTGCCCCTGGATCAGCTGCCCGCCCGGACGGGACCGGGGATCGAGGATGAGCATCTTCTTGCCATGGTCATGCGCCGCCCGCGCGAGCAGCACGCCTTCGATTTCGCTGCCGATGACGATGACGTCGTAAGCCGTGCAAGGATCGGGACAAGAGTCGCTGTCCGGCTTGTTTTGGGCCGGCGCGGCTGCCCCGCCTGGCTTGCCTTGTTGGGAGATGTTCATCTTTGCCGGCGGACCGTATGGTGGTTCGATGAGCCATTGCTGCCCGGCCGCAGGCTGCGCCGCGAGCAGGAGGATGACCAGCGCCACGGTCATTTTTCGTATCAAGCCGATTCACTCCCGGATTATCCGGTGCAATTCCAACCAATAGAACACATCGGGAGAAGCTTGCTGAATTGTGAATTCATTGCAAAAAAACCGCCGACGGAAAAACGGATCCTTCCGTCGGCGGTCCGATCGCCGTCCTTACGGCAGCGTATGGCTCCAGTCGTGCACGGCGCCCGCTTCCAGGAACCGCTCGCAATCGAGCGCCGCCATGCAGCCGCTGCCCGCCGCCGTGATCGCCTGGCGGTACTTCTTGTCCTGCACGTCGCCGCAGGCGAACACGCCCGGCACGTTCGTCTCGGTCGTCCCCGGCTTCACGACGATGTAGCCCTGCTCGTCGGTCTCGATCTGGCCTTCCAGGAACTTCGTGTTCGGCGTATGCCCGATCGCGACGAAAATCCCCTCGGCCTCGATCACTTCCTCCCCGCCCGTCTCGTTGTTGCGCACCTTCAGCCCGGTGACGCCGAGCGGGCCGGCCACCACTTCGAGCGGCGTCCGGTTCAGATGCCAGGTGATCTTCTCGTTCGCCCGCGCGCGGTCCTGCATGATTTTCGACGCGCGCAGCTCATTGCGGCGATGCACCAGCTTCACTTCCGTCGCGAACCGCGTCAGGAACGTCGCTTCCTCCATCGCGGAGTCGCCGCCGCCGACCACGATGATTCGCTTCCCGCGGAAGAAGAACCCGTCGCAGGTCGCGCATGTGCTGACGCCGCGGCCGACGTTGTCCTTCTCGCCCGGAATGCCGAGATATTTCGCGGACGCTCCGGTCGAGATGATCAGCGTCTCCGCCTGAAGCGGCTCGGCGAGCCCTTCGACCTCGAGCGTGAACGGCCGTTTCGACAGATCGACGCGGTTCACCCAGCCCGTCTTGAACACGGCGCCGAACCGCTCGGCCTGCTTGCGCATGTTCGCCATGAGCTCGGGGCCCATGATGCCGTCCGGAAATCCCGGGAAGTTCTCGACTTCCGTCGTCGTCGTGAGCTGCCCGCCCGGCTCCGGCCCTTCGATGACGAGCGGGTTCAGGTTCGCCCGCGCCAGATAGATCGCGGCCGTCAGGCCCGCCGGCCCCGTACCGATGATGATCGAACGATGTACCGTCATTCTGGTTTCCCTCCTGTCTCGCCCCGCATATGCGCCGCCTTCATCCGTTCCCGGATGCCGCACACCTCGTCGATCCGGCGGACGTGCCGGCTCACGGTCGCCGCCGACACGCCGTAGCGCGTCGCGGCCTCCTCGAAGGTGATGCCCTGGCGGTGCATGAGCGCCGTCAAATACTCGAGTGCCGCCGCCCACCCTTCAGCCTTGCGGATGACCGGCGTCTCGGGATACAGCCGCTGCAGGAACTCCGCCCACAGCGCCAGCAGATCGTGCTGCTGCACCGCGTCGAAGCGGTTCTGCATGCGCTGCAGCGCCGCCTCCGCGACCGCCTGCCACCCCGCGTTCACGGCGGGCAGCCGGACCGGCATCTTGCTCGCCTCGACGATCACCCGCTCCCCGCCGAGCACCGCCTCGACCGGTTCGGCGTCGCCGATGCCGCGCAGGACGAGGATCGCCACGCGTTTGAGCATGTCGTCTTCCCCGGGCTGCCCCAGGAATTCGCGCAGCGCCGCCTTCACCTCGTCGTCCGCGACGAGGCTGAACGCCTGGATGACCTGCAGCTTCATCCTGCGGTCGCCGTGGCGCAGCGCCCAGAAGAACGACGAGCGCACCAGCGGGTCCCGCTTCATCCGCTCGGGCAGCTCGTCGCCGGTGCCTTCCCAGCGCCGGAGCTGCTCCTCGAACGGCAGATGGTAATGATAGCTGGACGGCGGATGCATCGCGCCTGATTTCAGCTCTTCCAGATGGTGCAGATAATAGTCGGCCACGCCCGATTCCGGATCGAGCTTCGCCGCCTCTTTCCACAGCCGCCCGGCTTCCTCCGCGCGGCCGATGTTGCAGGCCGCGACGGCCGTATAGTGGAGGAGGCACGGGTCACGGTGCCCGGACAGCTCGCGGATCAGCCGGCGGAAATGGAAATACGCCGCCTCGTGCTCCCCGAGGATGCCCAGCGTCGTCGCCAGCTTGAACGAAAGCTCCGGCTGCATCGGCACCAGCTTGCGGAGCATCGCGACGATCGCGATCGCTTCGTCGCGCCCGCCATTGTGCATGCGGAAGATCGCGAGATTGCACAGCGCGTGCAGATTGCCCGGATCGGCCACGAGCACTTCCCGGACCGTGTCCGCGGCCTGGTCGAACAGCCCCATGTAATAGTAGGCGAGCGCCAGATTGTTGCGCGCCGACAGAAATCCGGGCTGCTCCTCGATGATCGACCTCAGCAGCCGGACCGCCTCGACGAACTTCCCTTCCTCGAGCAGCTGCCTGGCGCGGTCATGGTCGTTCAGGGGACCGCGCGCCCGCACGACCGGCTGCCGGGGCGGACGGTCGAGCTCGTAATGGAGCAGATCCATCATCTCTTCCGCTTCCTCGAGGAACTGGCCTTCCGCGTCTTCCTCCAGGTACTGGACGAGCGCTTCCTCCGCCGCCTCGTACATCTCCATGTTGGCGTAATTGTTCGCCATGTAGAACCAGCATTCCGCCATCGACGGGTCGAGTTCGTCCAGCACCTTCCGCAGGATGTTGTTCGATTCCTCGTAATTGCCCATCTCGGACAGAATGCCCGCCATGTTGCAATGATTCACCGGATTGTCCGGCTCGTATTCAACCGCCTTGCGGAAATAGCGAAGTGCCTTGTCGTAGCGGCAGCGATCGAGCGAACGGACCGCGCGTTCATAAAAGAAGGCGGCGTCCAGTTGGATCGGGATGACCTTCGCCCCGGGAGCCGCTTTTTTCTTCTTGCCCATACGAACAGGCACCTCCCGCGCTTGCGGATTTGCAACGATTATATCACAGCGCGCCGAAGTTCACACGGGGGCCCCTAGACCCCCGCGTTCTTGAACAGCGTGCTGATCGAGCCGCCCTGGATGATGATCCGCGTCGCCTCGGCCAGCATCGGCGCGACGCTGATGACATGGAACCGGTCGCCCTCCAGATCCGGCTGGAAAATGGAATCCGTCACGACCACTTCGCGGATGTTGGGATGACTCAGCCGCTCGATGGCCGGCTTCGAGAACACCGGATGCGTCGCGCAGACGATCGCGTCCTCCGCGCCGCGCTCCTTCAGGCTCTCGACGACGTTGATGATCGTCGAGCCGGTGTCGATCAGGTCCTCGATGATGATCGGCGTATGCCCCTCGACATCGCCGATGACATGCGTGATGACGGATTCGTTGTGCTTCGGCCGTTTCTTGATCATGATAGCGAAAGGCGCGTGCAGATAGTTGGCCAGCTTCTCCGCCGTCGACGCCCGTCCGGCGTCAGGCGAGACGACGACCGGATTCGGGATGTCCTTCGACTTCAGATAGTCGCTGATCAGATCGAGCGCGGTCAGATGGTCCACCGGGATGTTGAAGAACCCCTGGATGGCCGGAGCGTGGAGATCGAGCGTAATGATGCGGTCCGCGCCCACGGTTGTCAGCACATCCGCCACCATTTTCGCCGAGATCGGTTCCCGCGGAGCGGACTTGCGCTCCTGCCGCGCGTAGCCGTAATACGGGATCATGATGTTGATCGTCCGCGCGGACGCCCGCTTCGCCGCGTCGATCATGACGAGCAGCTCGACGAAATGCTCGTTGACCGGATACGAGAACGTCTGGACGAGGAAGACGTCGCAGTTGCGGACCGATTCCTCGAAGTGAACGTAGACTTCGCCGTTCTTGAACCGCGAAATCTTGATCTTGCCCAGGTTCGTGCCGAGCTCGGCGCAAATGCGCTCCGCCAGCAGCTGGTTCGATGAACCCGAGAAAATGCGCACCTTGTCGCTGAACATGATACCCTCCCGAAAATATGCGAATCCGATACAAGCCGCATGCCAACATCATTATACATCGGCGACGGTCTTTTTCAAAAATCGACGGAAACCCGCCTGCGTCCCTCGAACGTCGCAAGCCGCGTGTAGCCGGCCGCCCGGAGCGCCTCCCGCGCCTCGTCGAGATACTGCCCGAGCCGCTCCGGCTGATGCGCGTCCGAGCCGAGCGTGGCCGGAATGCCGAGCTCGCGCGCCTTCGCGAGCATCCGCGCCGACGGGAACATCTCCGCGCACG
>Ga0310826_100586_pt1 | contig 32019 bp, 31 predicted proteins | sample WT_ome_FD_201306 | JGI IMG/M metagenome (GOLD analysis project Ga0310826, IMG submission 201306) | Sorghum-adapted microbial communities enriched on wild type (WT) sorghum from Joint BioEnergy Institute, Emeryville, California, United... ... | reverse complement strand
CAAATCCATCCCGGTGGCCATCTCCAGGAGAGTATAATCTGATTTTGAATCCGTCACATTAGAACGATTTAGCAAATATCACGGATTCAGGCAATAAAGAGAACCTTCAGCACAGGTTCTTTATGTTTAAGGGCGGGCTGTGCCCGGTTCCGCGTTATCGGGGTGAGGTATGAACAGGGGGGGTGAAGATAGTTGACTTCTCTGAGACCCGTGCCACGAAGTTCGATCCGAATATGCGCTGGCAAAAAATACTATCGCTTGAAGCGGTATTGCGACTGGTATCTCGGCGGCAAAAAGTATGCTTCCGATATCGAGCGTTCGTTGCTGCCGTACGTTATTTTCACACATCGGACGCCGCTTCTGCGTCAACTCCAAAAAGCGGACATGTGGCTTCAGCATAATAAAGTGAAGAACCTGACCATCGCCTCCCGGCGCCTGAACGGGCTGATGGTGAAGCCGGGAGAAACCTTCTCGTTCTGGCGGCGAATCGGAAATCCGACCAGACGAAAAGGTTACGTGGAAGGCATGGTGCTGTTTTACGGGAAGGTGACGGCGGGCGTGGGCGGAGGTTTGTGCCAATTATCGAATTTGATATACTGGATGGCCTTGCACACCCCTTTGACCGTGACAGAGAGACACCGGCACAGTTACGACGTGTTCCCCGACTCGGGAAGGACGCAACCGTTCGGAAGCGGGGCGACGTGCGCCTACAACTATCTGGATCTGCAGATCAAAAACGAGACCGACCGGCCATACCAACTGATCGTTTATTTGACGGACACGCACCTGGTCGGGGAATGGCGTTCAACCCTTCCGCCGATCCACAGGTACGAGGTATACGAGAAGGAACACTGGATCACGCACGAGTTTTGGGGCGGGTATGTAAGGCACAACAGGATTTGCAGAAAAGTCTATACCCCGGATCATGAACTGCTTGAGGATGAGCTCATTACGGAGAATCACGCCATCATGATGTACGAACCGATGCTGGAAGACGGTTTGAGCGTAATGAGGTGAATCATGGAGTGGAAATCATGCGCCATGCGAAGAAGCGATCTCTGGCGATGATTAATGGCGGTTGCTCGTTCGGCCCAGGGTCGAAGTGAGGTCGGGGTGGAAATGCATCAGAGCTATCTTAGGCTGGGGCGTTTTGTTGCACCGGCTAAGTCTTCGACCCGGCGACCTGATCGCGGCTCTGGATCGGCAGGCAGCTTAAGACAGTGAGGGTTCGTGAATGCAACGTTGTGCGAAAGATCAATGAATCATAGTGTGAGGGGGGCAATGATGCTGGAAGAAAAGCTGATCCAGATCATGAAAACATATGAATACTTGATGAGGGATTTGAGACTTGTTCAAGGACTGGGACTATCGAATTGGTGCATTGCTGCCGGTTATGTCAGAAACCATGTATGGGATTATTTGCACGGTTATTCAGCAAGAACACCTTTAAATGACGTTGATGTCATCTATTTTGATGCTTCTGATCTTACTGAGGAGTCTGAAAAACGGTACGAGATTCTTTTAGGAAAAGAAGTGGATAGGTATAACTGGTCCTTCAAGAACCAGGCCCGAATGCATTTTCGAAATCAGGAAAAACCTTATATTTCTATATAGGCCGTCCCTCGGTCCGCCCGAGGAGCAACAAAGCCGGCACCGTTGAGTTCCCGATCCGGTCGAAGGAGGTCATTCATGCGCAGATGGATAGAATACGTCATCCTGTTGGCGCTCATCTATGGCATCGCATCGTTAGTCTGGTTTGCGCTGGGCGCAACGGCGGCTTTTCAGCGTTCGTTGGACATCATCGGCACGACATTGTTGATGCTGTTCGCCATTCCGCTCTTGCTCATGATCCTCATGTTTGTCCGGGGATGGGCCATTAAATGGACGCCGAAGAACGTTCCGGAGCGTATCGGGCTTGTACTTGTCATCATCGTCATGCTCGGGTTTTCAACGACGCTTTTCCAGCACGTCGGGACCAGGGGATGGATCACCGAGATGGTTGACACGGACGCCCTGAAGAAGACCGAAGACCGGAAATATGAATATCGGATCGAACTCGTAAACCTGTTCCAGCGAAACAGCAAAGCGCGGCTCTATCTGAGGGATACGGAAACCGGGGAAGAGAAGCGTATTCCCGTCGATATTCGTACACGCGAGATTCGGGCTCTCTCGATCGGGGAGGATACGCATTGGGGGATGCTGGAGCCGGCAGACGCGGAAAACCGTTACATCCTGACCACAACAAGTGACCTTCGCATCCACCGGGAAACCTTCGAGATCGATGTCGAAGCGGGAACTGCGAGAAGGCTGGAATAATCTTTACGTCCAATGTCCTTTTATTGATGATTTTCGTATTTGTTACCGCATCCTTTTCGCTGTTCCCAGTTATTTGTTTATCAGACATCACGATTATATTGTAATGATTGGAGCAAAAAATCGTCCGGTGCCTGGGAGGGCGTCATGATGCGATCGGTACTGTCCCTTTTTCTCGTATTACTGGTGTTGTCCGGTTGCACAAAGGCAGATGAACCGGTGATTGAGGACACGCAACCTGTTGTTGAAGATTCCATCAATCCGATCGAGGAAAACAATCCGGAAGTTTCCGAATCCGATCCCGTAAACAGCGGAACTGATGCCAACTCTGAAGAATCACCGGATGTACTGGCTGCGCTGAGCGATGCCGAAACATTCATTGAGGCCGTAAAGACAAGAGACGCGGATCAGCTTGTTTTACTGTTGGACGACACGATGCAATTTTTCGGCATGCAGATGGACAATGAAATGGCGGAAATCATCCTCGAGGGTCTTGCAACCCATTATGATTTGAATTCCCTGGCGGTAAACGTAAATAAAGAAGGACCCGCATGGTCACCTCAATTTGGGCAATATGAATTCAAACTGTCGGACAATCGGGGTGAGAACCGGTTTGAACCTGGGTCCGAAGAGGACCGGTTGGTCATCCGTTATGATTCGGATGAGACTAAATATTTTCATCATCCATATCTAAATTACTTTCCATATGCGGGTAAAATGGTCTCGCTCCTTCCCATATAGTGCCACCCTTGACCCGGCGGTGTGATCGCTGTATTGGATCGTACGGGCAGCTTAAGCGAGAGAGGGTTCGTGAATGCAAAGACGTTAGCAGAAATCATAAGCAAAATAACAACTACAGGAGAGATCAAATCTGAACGATCAAGAAAGTGCAAGGAGGGAGTCGTTTGTTCCGCGGCCTGATTTTCATGCTTGTTTCGGTCCTAATGCTCGTCGGGTGCAGCCGGAGTGATGAGCGGGACAACCAGTTGGAACTTCTGCAGGCGCAAATCGACGAAATGCAGGCGATCATTGCGGAGAAAGACGCCGCGATCAAGCGGCTGACCGAAGAACTGGCGGAGCGAGAATCCGAAGACTCACCCCTTGACGAAGCCATACGGGAAGTTCCGTGGCTTGACAAATTGAACGTGTATACCGAGTGGGATAAAGTCGTCATCCGTCGGCATGAACATGATTCCGCTGCCGCAATCGTCGACGATCCGTTGTTTCTGGAGAGCATCAAGTGGCTGTTACATATCAAGAGGGCGGCGATTGCCGAATACCCCAACGGTATTCAGACCGATATCGAGCCATACCTCTACGAACTCCACGAAGGTGACCGCCAATATGTGATCCGGGTCGTGGATCGCGGCGTAATCGAGGCGGGGCGTGATCGATGGTATTGGGAGGTTGATCCGGACATCCATCTGCCGGGAGTGGCCTTCATGCCCCGGCCGCCCCATGTCAGGCATGACGGTCTCATTGCGAAGATGGCGGCCGCCGGCGCGGTCAGACGGGGGGATCAATACGTTAAGTTTTCGAGCTTCCGGGCGCAGTCTCGCATTGCGCCGTTGACGGAGGGCGGGCGATTGGAGGAGCAGCCTGAAGATCCGGGAGAAATGATCGAACGTTTTACGTTTTATTACTATGGAGAAGAACTGGTCATGGATGTATACGAGAATCATGTGAAACTGTCCGATGCAACTTCGGAAGAATGGTATGAGTACGAAGGTGCAGGCGTGCAGTTCACGGTGGAAGCCGGTTGATACGGTTTTGTGGAGGTTAAAGCGAAATGTCCGACATGGGTAAACGGGTTATTCAAAAGACAAACCGATTGTATTGGGATATCAAAGGAAATGATTTCTTGCAAGCCATCGTACTTCCTTACTACGGGGCGTACATCTCGGAAGAAAAATGGCAACTCTTTGGCGATGTCTCGGGGAAAAAGCTGCTGGAGATCGGTTGCGGCAACGGTCAGTCTTTGCAATATCACGGGGAACGCAACGCGGCTGAACTCTGGGGTGTGGATATATCGGAAAGACAACTCGAAAAGGCGGCGCAGCATTTGAAGTCATGCGGGCTTTCGGCCAATTTGATCTGCTCTCCCATGGAAGAAGAATGCGGCATCCCAAGACACCGAACTGGCGGAAAGAGCCGGGATGTTTCCTGTAACGTTTGTGATCAAAGCAAGAAAAGCATAATCGGAACTGCTCGTTACGGCAAACCGCATCTCAGACGTACATGCGAAAGGACTGGATAATCATGTCCCGGTACCTCCTCGGTAATGAAGAGGTTTTTCTAAGAAGAACCGAATCGGAAGATTTGGATTATGTCCTGAATACCGAGCAAGATCCGGAGAACAAGCGCTTTGTTTTTCAATGGTCAAGAGAACAGCACGAAGAAGCGATCTCCAGCGATGATGCTCTGCATCTTATTGTGGAAGACGCGGAGAGGCGGAAGCTCGGATATGTCATTATTCGGGGCCTGCAGAATCCCCACAATTGCATTGAGATCTTTCGAATCAACTTGAGTGTGAGGAATCAAGGCTACGGCAAGAAAGTGCTGAACCTGGTGCTGGATGATTTGTTTAACCAATGGAGAGCCCACAGGGTATGGCTGGATGTGCGCGAAGGAAACGAGAGAGCCTTGCATGTCTATCAATCGCTCGGATTTCAGGTGGAAGGCACGTTGCGTGAATGCGTGAAGACCGAAGACAACTATGAATCGTTGATTATAACGGGATTATTAAAGACGGAGTATCGCAGAATGTGCGGGGGGGTCGACGATGGTCAAGTTGGAACTGCTCAGTGAAACCGATTTTCCGCAAATCGTAGGCTGGGTAAATCAATATTCCAGGGATTTTTTGGTGCAGTGGTCAGGTATAACTTACGAATATCCTTTAACCGTTGAACAAATGAAAGTTCATTATTCCAGGGGGATTAACTCGATAGCATCCGATGTATTCATCTACAAGATCATGGATGACGGTCGATTTGTAGGATCGGTGCAATTATGCAGATTTGATTGGGAGATCAGAGAAGCCGTTGTTGGTCGATTCTTGATAGGCGAAGAATCAAACCGGGGAAGAGGAATGGGCAAGAAGGCATTAAATGAACTTGTTCGAATCGGATTCCATCAGTTTGGCTTGGAGACCATCAAATTGAATGTCTACGAGTTTAACAGACAAGCCATTAAGTGCTTCGAGTCAGTCGGGTTCAGGAAGAGCCTGTATCGGGAAAAGATGTATCAGGACAGCAATGGAGTTTGGTGGAACAACTTTGAAATGACACTAAGGAAAGAAGATTGGCTGAAACCGTTCAAAGAAGGCATTGTGGCAGGGGAGTAGAAGCCGGACGCCTGCCCAAGTTTCCGACCTGGCTGTGGTCCGGAGTGATCGGCATGGTTGACAGAATTATTCTTGTAATCTTTTTAATCATCATATTTATTGTTCCCGGGGTCCTATCGATTAAGAAACCTGAAATCGATGTATAGAATGTCGGCGACAGATGTATATCCAAAGAATCCCGCAAAAGCTGCAATAAAGCGATTCATAATAAGTGGTTATGTTATGGTAATTCTGGGAGTTGTATTAATAATAGTTGCTCTTCTTGGGGGATTTAAAGGAACTTGATCGAAAGAGCTTGAGGAAAAAAATGAAGAGAATTGCGTCATATCTGATCCGCTATTTGATTTTAATTACACCGACAATATTAATGCTGGTTATTTTGATTAACTTTTTTCCGTACACGGGATTGGCAAGAATTGCGGCTATACCCGCGATTGTTGTAATGAACTCTTTAATTGTTGTGGCTTCCTTTGCTGTTCCGCACAAAGGATTTCTATCGGCCATTTCGAAAGCCGTAATAACGATTTTCGCAACTTTATGGATAGCAGTCTATTTTTATCCTCAAGAATCTTCTCCCTCAGTAATGGCTCAAACCAGGGATGCGGTGCGTGCCGTTAAAAATTTTGACAGCATTACCAGGGACGATCTGAACGCAAATGGAAACCTGGATACTCCGGCTTACGTCGTAGCCCTGTATAAATATCGGGATGAAATACCTCTTGATGGAACTTATCAGCTCTATGGGCGTGAAAATGTATATTTTTATGACTATAGCATAAATCGTCTGGATGAAATTGGCTCAAAACTGATCGGTTATCATAAGGCAATTTGGTGGTACCTGAAAACATTCAAATAATAGAATTTTGGATCAGGCTTCATTCTGCAGCAAAGTATGATCGAAGGAGATCAAGATGATAAGATCTGCCGATGAATTTTATCAACTCAGGACAAGTGAAAATCAAGAAGAATATCTAAGAGCAGCTTGGGAAGAAGCACCAGTCGCAGTCTGAAGAGATGTGATCAGGAAATATCCGGATATGCACTTTTGGGTAGCGCAAAACAAGACGGTACCGATCGAGAATTTGGAGGAACTTTCAGATAGTCCTGAATGGCGTGTGAGACACATGATTGCTTCCAAGAATAAAATCCCCGAGTCGCTTCAGAAAAAGCTGGCCGTGGATAGCGATCCATTGGCCCGAAGTGCGCTTGCAAGAAACAGGAAGGTCAGATTGAATGTGCTTCTCATTTTACAGGAAGACGAGGATGAAGAAATAAGAGCTATGGCCAAAGAGAGGATTGCGCAGAAAGATTATAAAGAATGACAGATGAGGGGTTCTCATTGAACTTCGCTTCATGAGCAGAGCGGGTCTTCCGCCACAGAAGTACACCACCTGAGGAACGAGCGGGCTCCGGGACGGAGCCCGTCTGCATCTGCAGCGTGAATCCCCCGTTACAGAGACGCGCATACGCCGCATGACGCATGAAACCTCCCTCCGCAAAAAAATCTCAACTCCGCAAAAAAATCCAATCCTCCAAAACCCCTTCATGCAAAAATGTACGATTGCCTGCAAACGGCCCCGCCCTTACCTTCGGTATCGGGAGGGAGCAACTTGCCGACGAATGAGAGACAGACCAACCCGCCTTCGGGCGGACAGACAATTCAAATGGAAGCGCTCGACCGGGGCCTTGCGGCCGTCCGGACGGATGAAGGCGTCTTCCTGAGCTGGCGGCTGCTCGGAACGGAAGTGACCGGCCGCACGGACCGGGGCATGGCCGGGCCGTCTTTCCGCATCTACCGGGACGGCGTCCGCATCGCCGACATGGAGCATTCCACGAATTACCTCGATACGGGCGGAACCCATGACTCGCGCTATGTTGTATGCGCTGTCATGAACGGGCGGGAGACGGACCGCAGCCGGGAAGTCCGGCCGTGGCCCGGGCCGTACCTCGAAATTCCGCTGAAGAAGCCCGCGGACGGCGTCACGCCGGACGGCAAGCCGTACACGTATTCGGCGAACGACATGAGCGTCGGCGACGCGGACGGGGACGGCGTGTACGAGTATTTCGTGAAATGGGATCCGTCCAACTCGAAGGACGTGTCCCAGACCGGGTACACCGGCAATGTTTACATTGACTGTTACCGCGAGGACGGCACGCTGCTCTACCGGATCGACCTCGGCGTCAATATCCGCGCGGGCGCCCACTACACCCAGTTCCTCGTCTACGACTTCGACGGCGACGGCCGGGCGGAGCTGATCTGCAAGACGGCGCCGGGCACGAAAACGATCCGCTTCGCACCTGACGGCCATCCTGAGCGAGAGGGATACATCACGATGCCGCCGGAGGATATCGCGGCCGGGTACAGCCACTCCGACGACTACCGGATGAGCGCCGCCGACTACGCGGAGCATGTCGCGCACATGTTCATGCGTTGGCACGAGCACGAGGAAGTGAAGGCCGGCCGCTGGCCGGAGCGGGTGGAGACGGCGCTCGGCTGGGACAAAAGCGGCGTGCGGTTCCGATATCCGCTGTCCCGCGAGGACGCGGAGCGGCTGCGCGACTACTTCTTCGACGTCTACGCGCCGGGCCGCGATCCCCGCAACCGGTTGCGCGAGTTCGAGGGATTCATCCTCGGCGGTCCGGAGTATCTCACCGTCTTCGAAGGCGAGACGGGCGAGGAACGCCATACCATCCGTTACAAGCCCGGCCGGCACGATGACGGCCTCATGTGGGGCGATTACGCCTGGCGCCGGATCGAGCCGGGCAACCGCGTCGACCGGTTCCTCGCCGCCGTCGCGTACCTCGATGGCCAACATCCGTATGCCGTCTTCGCGCGGGGCTACTATACGCGCGCGGCGGTCGTCGCCTACCGGTGGGACGGCCAGAACCTCCGCGAGCATTGGAGCATCGACAGCGGCTGGGTGCCGATGAACAACCCGTTCCATGACACGCGCCATGCGGAAGACGGCCTTGACCCGCAGTACGGCGCGCTGGCCGGGCAGGGCGCCCACTCGCTCGCCGTCGCCGACGTCGACGGCGACGGATGCCAGGAGCTCATCTACGGCGCGGCGACGATCGACCACGACGGCACGCTGCTCTACGTGTCGCGGGGCGAAATGCCGGAAGGAAGCGCCGCGCCTGGCCGCATCCGAAAGCTCGGCCACGGTGACGCGCTCCACGTCGCGGACATCGACCCCGACCGGCCGGGGCTCGAAATCTTCATGGTGCATGAAGGCGGGCGGCACGCCCCGTACGGATTCGCGCTGCGCGACGCGGCGACCGGCGAAGTGCTGTTCGGCGCCCATGCCGACCGGGACGTCGGCCGCGGCATGATCGGCCAGGTCGATCCGGATCGCCGCGGCCTGCAGGTGTGGGCGTCGGCCGACCACGCCGGCCGCGAGCCGTTCGGGCTCATGACGTGCCGGGGCGAGCGCATCACGCCGGAAACGCCCGGCACGAACATGAACATCCGCTGGGCGGCCGACATGACGACGCAGATCGTCTCCGGCACGTTCGATGAGCCGGCCGCCATCGACGACTGGAAGCGCGGCAGGCTGCTGACGGCGCACGGCACCCGTACGAACAACGGCACGAAGGGAAACCCGTGCCTCGTCGCCGACCTGTTCGGCGACTGGCGGGAGGAGCTCGTCGTGCGCACGGCGGACAGCTCGGCGATCCGCATCTACATGAGCACCGAGCTGACCGACCGCAAGCTGTACACGCTGATGCACGATCCGCAATACCGGGTCGGCATCGCGAACCAGAACGTCGTCTACAACCAGCCGGCCTACCCGGGTTTCTATTTCGCGAAAGACATCGACTGGGCGAAGGTGCCGATCCCGAACCTCCATGCGCCGCGCGCCTCCAACCCGACCGACCGGGAGGTGACCGCCGGATGAAGACACCCGCGACTTCGACCGCGACCGCAACCGGCGCGGACGCCACCGCCGCCGGACCGGCGGCAACCCGGACGGGCGGATCGACGAAGTGGGGCCGGCTCCGGAAGAACCGCTGGCTGTACGCATTGCTCACCCCCGGACTCGTTTATTTTCTCATCTTCAAATACGTGCCGATGTGGGGCGTGCTGCTCGCGTTCCAGAACTTCTCGCCGTATCACGGCTTCTGGAAGAGCGAATGGGTCGGGTTCGAGCATTTCCGCGTGTTCTTCACGAACCCGGAATTTTTGATGCTGCTCCGGAACTCGCTGCTCCTGTCGTTCTACAACCTGATCTTCTTCTTCCCGGCCCCGATCATTCTGGCGCTGCTTCTCAACGAAGTGCGCGTCGCGCTGTTCAAGCGGACGATCCAGACGCTCGTCTACGTGCCGCATTTCATCTCGATGGTCATCGTCGCGAGCCTCACCTACGTGTTCCTGACGACGGAGGGCGGCCTCGTGAACGAACTGCTGGACCAATACTTCGGCTTCAAGATCAGCTTCCTGACGGACCCGGCATGGTTCCGGCCGATCATCATCCTGCAGACGATCTGGAAGGAATGCGGCTTCGGCACGATCATTTTCCTCGCCGCGCTGGCGGGCGTCGACGTCGAGCAGTACGAGGCCGCGGTCATCGACGGGGCGAACCGGTGGCAGCAGCTGTGGCACATCACGCTGCCGGCGATCCGCAGCACGATCGTCATCCTGCTCATCCTGCGCATGGGCGACGTGCTCGACAACGGCTTCGAGCAGATCTACCTGATGCTGAATCCCCTGAACCGCGAAGTGGCGGAGGTGTTCGACACCTACGTGTACTTCATGGGCATCACCCAGGGCGCGTTCAGCTACAGCACGGCGGTCGGCCTGTTCAAGTCGGTCGTCGGCATCATCCTCGTCCTCGGGGCGAACTGGACCGCGAAGAAATTCGGCCAGTCCGGCATCTATTGACGGGCGAAGGCGGAGGTGCATGAAGCGATGAGGCGTTACCGAACCGTATCCGGAACCATTTTCGACCTATCCAATTACCTGTTCCTCAGCCTGTTCGCGCTCGCGGCGGTGCTGCCTTTCATCTACGTCTTCGCCGGCTCGTTCGCCTCGGACGCGGAGCTGACGAAGCGCGCGTTCTTCCTCATTCCGGAAAAATTCACCACCGCCGCGTACGCATACATCTTCTCGACCAACACGATCGTGCGCAGCATCGGCGTCTCGATCTACGTGACGACCGTCGGGACGCTCATCAATCTGTTCTTTACCGTGACGATGGCGTACGCGCTCTCGAAAAGGTATCTCGCGGGACGCAACTTCGTCCTCAACCTCGTCGTGTTCTCGATGCTGTTCGGCGGCGGCATGATCCCGACCTACCTGGTGGTCCGCGAGCTGCGGCTGTTGGACACCTACTGGGCGCTCATGCTGCCCGGCGCGATCAGCGCGTTCAACCTGATCATCGTGAAGAACTTCTTCCAGGAGCTGCCGGCGGAGCTGGAGGACGCGGCCCGGATCGACGGCTGCTCCGATCCCGGCCTGCTGTGGCGCATCGTGCTGCCGCTGTCGATGCCGGTGCTGGCGACGTTCACGCTGTTCTACGCGGTCGGCCACTGGAACAACTACTACTCGGCGCTGCTCTACATCAACGAGCCGTCGAAATGGCCGCTGCAGGTCATCCTGCGCCAGATCGTCATGCTGTCGCAGATGGCGGCCGGCGACCTGAACGCGATGGACCCGAACTTCGAGAAACCGCCGGACCAGGCGATCAAGCTCGCGGTCATCGTCGTCGGCACGCTACCCATTCTGCTCGTCTATCCGTTCCTGCAGAAACATTTCGCGAAGGGCGTACTGCTCGGGTCGGTAAAAGGGTAACGGATATGCGATACCATTTTTCACCAATCGAGAGGGAGGTTCTTGCGACATGAGAAAAGCGAAACAATGGGCCGTCATCCTGACGGCGCTGCTGCTGGCGGTCAGCGTGCTGTCCGCGTGCGGCGGCGGCAAGGGCAACAACGCGTGGGGCGACTCCGGAAGCTCCGGCGGCACGCAGGCGGACGCAAGCGGGAATCAGACCGGATCGACCGGAACGGATGCCGGGACAAGCGAAGACCGGAAGGAGCCCGAACCGGAGCCGCCGATGGAGATCAGCATCATGCTGCCGATCTTCAAGACGAACTATCCGTCCGATTCCAGCCCGGTCGTGCAGGAGATCAACAAGCGGGCGAACGTGAAGCTCCACCTCGAATGGGTGCCGAACTCGTCCTACACCGACAAGTTCAACATCACGCTCGCCTCCGGAAAGCTGCCGACGATCATCTACGTGCCGGACGTGAAGAACCCGAACTTCGTCAACGCGGTGAAGGCGGGCGCGTTCTGGGAAGTCGGCGGGAAGATGCGGAACTATCCGTACCTGTCCCAGGCGAACCCGGTCATCATGCAGAACTCCTCGATTGAAGGCAAGAACTACGGCGTCTACCGCGGCCGCGCGCTCGGGCGCAACGGCATCAACTACCGCAAGGACTGGCTCGAGAACGTCGGGCTGGAGCCGCCGAAGACGATCGACGACTTCTACAACATGCTGAAGGCGTTCAAGGAGCAGGACCCGGACCGGAACGGCAAGGACGACACCTACGGCATGGTGCTCGTCAAATGGACCGGCCAGTGGGCGAGCGGCTTCGACATCATCAAGCTGTGGTTCGGCGCGCCGAACAAATGGGGCGTCGTGGACGGCAAGCTCGTGCCGGAGCATGAAACGCCGGAATACCTCGAAGCGCTCCGCTTCATGAAGAAGCTGTATGACGAGAAGCTGATCAACCAGGATTTCGCCGTGTACGACTCCGCGAAGTGGAATGACCCGGTCGTGAACGGGCAGGCCGGCGTCATCGTCGACGTCACCGACAACGCGGCGCGTCTCGACGACGCGATTCACCGGGCGCTTGCGGAGGAAGGCAAGGACCAGCCGGATGTCCACTTCGTCGACAACATGATCGGCGTCGTCGGCGACCACGGCCTTCGGGCGCTGCCGACCTCCGGCTTCGCGGGGATGCTCGCGATTCCGAAGTCGTCGGTCAAGACGGAGGCCGAGCTGGACCGCGTCCTCGCGTTCCTCGACAAGATGAACGAGCCGGAGATGCAGACGCTCGCGAACTTCGGGCTGGAGGGTGTCCACTACACGGTCGAGGACGGGTACGCCGTCCGGATCGACGACACGGTGAAGCTCGAGTCCGAAGTGGAAGGCCTGAACCAGATGCTGCCGTTCATTCCGGAAGACCAGGGGCTGAAGGTGAAGCAGACGCCGCTCCGGCAGAAGACGGCGGAGCTGCAGAAGGAGGCCGAGCAGTACGTCGTCGCCAATCCGGCGGAGCCGTTCATCTCCACCGTCTACTCGCAGAAGGGCCAGCAGCTCGACAACATCATCAACGACGCGCGCATCAAGTACATCGTCGGCCAGATCAGCGAGGAGGAGCTGCTCAAGGCGTTCGAGACATGGAGGAGATCGGGCGGCGACGAACTGGTGAAGGAGATGAACGAACTGTACGCCGCGGCGAACGGCTGAAGCCGCCCGTCGGCACCGGCAAGGGCCGCGTCCCACGTGGGCGCGGCTTCTCTTGGACGTTCAACAAGCCGGAAAATCAACCGTTTTTGACGGAAAAATGAACACTGCTTCCGGCCGGAATGCGGTACGATCAGAAAAAGGATACACATTGGAGCGGGGATGAACGGAAAGGGAAGCGGGGGATGGACGCGTGGTGAAGCGGATCTTCAGCCTGCCGGTCCGGATGGCGCATGGCGGAGGCCATTTCTATCGGCGCAGCCTGATCTTGCTCTTCGTCGTGTCGGGCGTGCCCGGGCTGATCATCGGCTCGCTCGTGTACGGGCTGACGGCGGGCCGGGTGGAGCGCGAGCTGCTGGACAACCACGTGCGCCAGATCGAGCAGCGCTCCGCGCATCTGGACAACCAGCTCGGCAATCTGGAGCTGCTCCTGTCCCACTGGGCGTTCGATCCGAGGTTCGACTGGCGCCTGAAGGAGACGGATTTCGTCCGCGAGTTCGATGTGACGCAGGAGCTGACGCGGACGCTCGTCGCGATGCAGGGATCGAACGCGATCGTGAAGGGGGCGGAGCTGTATGTGGGCGGGGAGCACCCCGTCCTGCTCCATCCGGAATACATGGCGCTCGACGAAGCGCGGGCGGAGCGCTACGAATCGCTGATCCGCTACCGCCGGTTCACCTACTGGACGCATTGGGCGTTCGATCCCGAGCGTCCGGACGTCCGCGAGCCGGCGCTCGTCCACCACATCCCCGCCGGCAGTCTGGAGCCGTTCGGCGTGCTCGTGTTCCGCATCGACCAGGCGCGGTTTGCGGAACTGCTGCGCACGCTTTCGCCCTACGACGAGGGCGAGACGTTCACGTGGGACCCGTCCGGCAGCTTCTGGCTGTCGGCGGGCGGCAGCGCCGAGGGCTCGCCGTTCGTCCGCGCGCTGAAGGAGCGGGTCGAGGCGTCGGGAGCCGGGCGCGGCTCGTTCCTGACCGAATGGGAGGGGCAGACGTACGCCGTCTCCTACGGCACGCTGTCGCGCATCGCGGACGACTGGCTGTACGTGTCGGCGTCGCCCATCGGCAAGATCACGGCGCCGGTCGTGTTCATCTCCAAGGTGATCATCCTCGTCAGCCTGGCCGCGCTGCTGCTCGCGGCGATTCTCGCGTGGCTCGCGTCCTTGCGCATCCATTCGCCCGTCAGGCGGCTCGTCGCGCTGTTCGGCGGCGGGCGCGCCGGGCAGCCCGGCGACGAGTTCCTGTTGATCGAGCGGGAGTGGCATGACCTGAACCGCGAGCGGTTGGAGCTGCTTGGCCGGATCGCGGAGCAGCTCCCGTTCGTGAAGCACGGCTTCCTCCACCAATTGCTGCAGGGGCATTTGCACGCCTACTCGGAGGCGGACCTGCGGCGGCGCATGGAGCGGCTGCTCGCGGGGATCGAAGGCTGCCGGTTCGTCGTCGTCCACGTCCGGCTGATCGGCCTGCTCGGCGGCGAGGGGAAATTCCGGGACGGGGACGAGGGGCTCGTCTCCTTCGCCGCGGCGAACCTGCTCGGGGAGCTGGCCGCGCCGCGATTCCCGCGCAGCGAGACGATCCATTTCCACGACCTGTCGGCGAGCGTGCTGCTGTTCGTGCCGCCCGATTTCTCCCGGATGGACGAGATCGAGGCGTTCTGCGGCGAGGCGGCGGCGCGGATCAACCGCATGCTGCACCTGCACGCGGTGTTCGCGTTCGGCGAGCCGCTCGAGCGCGTCAAGGACGTGCCGCTCGCCTTCGAGCGGGCGAAGCAGGCCGCCGGGCGGCGGCTGATGGACAACGCGAACCAGATCATCCGCATGGAGCGGGAGATGGCGGACGAGGACGCGGCCGCCGAGCTGCGCTACTCGTTCGCGCTCGAGCGCGAGCTGCTCCACGCGCTGCGCGCCGGCGACGAGGCGCGCGCCTGCGCGCATCTCGAGGCGTTCCTCGATTCGCTGTGCGCGGACGGCGCGAAGGAGATCGACGTCCAGCAGGGGATGCTGCAGCTGCTCGGCCAGGTGCAGCACGCGATGATGGCGTCGGGTTTCCGCCCGAACCGGCTGTACGGCGGCGCGAACCTGTACGCCGAGCTGTCGCGTCTCCGGGAGCCGGAGCAGATGCTGCGCTGGTTCCTGGGCCGCGTGCTCGCGCCCTATTTCGGCGAATGGGAGGCCCGCTCGGACGCGCGCGTGAAGCGGCTCGCGGAGCAGGCGGCCGAATATTTGCAGCGCAACTACATGCGCGACGACATTTCGCTCGAGGGCTGCGCGGACGCGCTCGGCACGAGCCCGTACGCGCTCAGCAAGGCGTTCAAGCAGGCGACGGGCACGAACTTCATCGACTATCTGACCTCCTTGAGGGTGGAGAAGGCGAAGCAATTGCTCCGCGAGTCGGAGCTGAAGATTCACGATGTCGCGGGCATGGTCGGCTACCGGCACAGCTATTTCAACCGGATCTTCAAGAAGCTGGAGGGCATGACGCCGACGCTGTACCGCGAGCGAAGCCGGAACGCGTGACGACGGGGAGGACCGACGCATGACGATCATGGATTCCAACGCCGCCCGGGAGCCGGTGCTGGCCGCGTCCATCGATATCCGCGCCGCCGGCCCGCGCTGCCGGCTGCTGCTCGGCGATCTCGACGGGGACGGGCGGATGGAGCTGCTGTTCGTGCAGCCGGATAACCGGCAGGATGTCCGCCACATTCCCCACCAGACCGGGGCGCTCACGGCGTTCGACCTGGACGGCCGGCTGCTGTGGCAGACCGGGCGGCCGAGCCCGGACGCCGGCGGGCCGGGTTCGGATTATCCGGCGCAGATCGTCGACTGCGACGGCGACGGGCGGCTCGAGGCGCTGTGCGTCATGGACGGCCGGCTGCTCGTGCTCGACGGGCGGAGCGGCCGCGCGAAGGCGAGCCTGCCGCTGCCCGCGCCGCACGCGCACGACTGCATCATTCCGGCGGATCTGACCGGGCGCGGCCTCAGCGGCGAATGGCTGCTGAAGGACCGGTACCGGAACGTCTGGGCGATGGACGGGAGCGGGCGCGTCCTGTGGCGCCACGTGGGCAATCCGGGCCATTACCCGTGGGTGTACGATTTCGACGGCGACGGCCGGGACGAGGTGATGGCCGGCTACACGCTGCTCGATCACGACGGGCGGCCGCTGTGGACGTGCGAGGGGCTCACGGAGCACGCCGACTGCATCTGGGTCGGCGACGTGAACGGCGACGGCGAGCCGGAGAACGCGATCGGCGGCAGCGCCGTCGTCCTGTATGACAGGCACGGCCGGGAATTGTGGCGGTACACGGACGTGATCGAGCCGCAGCATCTCGCGATCGGCCGCTTCCGGCCCGGGCTGCCGGGGCTGCAAATCGCGGGTGTCGACCGGATCGTTCGCGAGGACGACGGCCGCGGCCGCGTCGGAAAGGACGCGGTTTTCTTGCTGGACGGCTCGGGGCGGCTGCTCTGGAAGGAGGAGCGCCGGACGCCGGGGTGGCTCACGATCCTGGAGCCGTTGTCCGGCTGGACGGCGGACGCGCCGGACTACATGCTCGCGTACCGGCGCGGCGGCGGGGTGAAGCCGGCGCTTTATGACGGCCACGGACGCGCGGTCTGCGCCTTCCCGCTGGACGGCTACGCGGCCCATGCGGATCTGGCCGGGACCGGGCTCACCCAGGTCGTGCTCCATGACGACGAGACGGCGGCCGTATTCGCGAGCGGGGAGGCGCGGCTGCGCGCGAGACCGGGAGCCGGGCCGCTGCCGCAGCCGAAGCGGCTGTCCCATGCGACGCTTTATCCCGGCGGCGAGGTTTGAGAGGTTTGACAAGAGGCTTGACCAATCCAGGATGCGAGGAGCATGACGATGTCCGAACACCAAACGTTCACGATTTTCCTGGCGGGCGACTCGACGATGGCCGACCAGCCGGCCCATGCGCATCCCCTGACCGGGTGGGGGCAGATGCTGCACCGGTTCGTCCCGGAAGGCGTCCGGGTGTCCAACCGCGCGATGTCCGGCCGCAGCTCCCTCAGCTTCATGGTAGAGGGGCGGCTGGACGCGCTCCTGAAGGAGGCTGCGCCGGGCGACTGTCTGCTCGTCCAGTTCGGCCACAACGACGAGAAGAGCGAAGATCCGACCCGGTACACGGACCCGGACACGGCTTTCCCGGCGATGCTTCGCCGCTATGTCGAGGCCGCCCGTCTGCGCGGCATGCGGCCGATCCTTGCGACGCCGGTGCAGCGGCGGACGTTCGGCGAGGGCGGCCGGCTGCACGAGTCGCACGGCGCCTATCCGGACGCGGTGCGCCGGCTGGCCGCGGAGGAACGGGTGCCGCTGATCGATCTCGCGGCGAAGACGAAGGAACTGTACGAGCGGCTCGGACCGGAGCAATCGAAGGCGCTGTTCGTGCACGCGAAGCCGGGCGAGCTCCCGAATTATCCGGACGGCGCGGAGGACAACACCCATTTCAGCGAACTTGGCGCGCTGCGCGTGGCGGAGATCGCCGCGGAGGCGCTCGCGGAGTTGGGCGTCATTCCGCACGTGCGCCGGAACGGGGCGTGAAGGGAAGCCGGGCGGCCCGGTCATGTACGCGTATTCCGGGATGACGGGAAGGATTTTGCCCCCGCGGAGACGAATTGAATGGGGACGCTGCAAGGAGCGCTCACAAGCGGAGGGATGAACGATGCCGAGGATCGTGCTCGCTTTTCCGGAAGGGCGGCACAAGGCGCTGACGATGAGTTACGACGACGGGCGGGAGGCGGACCGGCGGCTCGTCCGGATCTTCAACGAACACGGCGTGCGGGGGACGTTCCATCTGAACGGCGGGCTGCTTGGCGAAGGCGGGCGGATCGGCGCGGAGGAAGCGGCGTCCCTGTACGCCGGCCACGAGATCGCGGCGCACACGCTGACGCACCCGACGATCGCGCGCTGCCCGAGGGAGACGATCATCCACGAGATCATGGAGGACCGCCGGCGGCTGGAGGCGATCACCGGCGAACCGGTGCGCGGGATGTCCTATCCGAACGGCTCGCACAACCGGCAGGTCAGGGAGACGCTGCCCCATCTCGGCATCGCCTATTCGCGCGTCGTGCCGTCGACGGGCGGGTTCGGCATGCCGGACGACTGGTACGAATGGATGCCGACGTGCCACCACAAGGACCGGCTGATGGAGCGGGCGGAGGCTTTTGCCGGTCTGGACAAGCGGCAGTATCTGTACCTGATGTACGTATGGGGGCACAGCTACGAGTTCGACCATGACGGCAACTGGGAGCTGATCGAGTCGTTCTGCCGGTATATCGGCGGCCGGCCGGACATCTGGTACGCGACGAACATCGAGATTTACGACTACATGCAGGCGTTCGGGCGGCTGCAGTTCACGGCGGATTGCCGCATCGTCCGCAATCCGGGCGCCGCGTCCGTCTGGCTGTACGCCGACGACCGGCTCGTCGAGGTGCCCGGCGGAGCCAGGGTGGTGCTGGCGTGAGCGGGCGGATGGCCGGCATGATGTTCGCGGCCAGGCGGCTTGCGGCGTATTGGCTCGATTTCGTGATGCTCGGCGGCGCGCTGGCCGGGGGACAAGCCCTGCTTCATCTGGCCACCGGCGGGTTCCCGTTCGACCGGTTCAAAGCGGGGTACGAGATCGAGCTGTGGGTGCTGGCGACGATGTCGCTGCCGGTGTGGTGCTATTTTGTCGGCATGGAGTACGCACGGGGGCAGACCGTCGGCAAGCGGCTCCTGAAACTGAAGGCGGTCAGCCGGGACGGATCGCGCCTCGGGTTCCGGCAGGCGCTCCTCCGAACGTTCGTCCGCCTGCTGCCCTGGGAGCTTGCGCATCTGATCGTCCTGGTTCCGGACCCGTGGTGGAACGCCGATCCCGCCCGTCCGGAACTGATTTACGTACCGAATGCCGTCATGCTGCTCTATATCGCGGTGCTGGCGGCGTCGGGCGGAAAACGGACGCTTCATGACGCCGCGGCCGGCTCGCGCGTCGTCGACGCGGGCCGGCCGCAAACCTAGGTTAAGTCAATCGTTCGATCCCTTCATCGCTTCCGCCTCGCGGATCGCGTTCTGCGCGAGCAGCCGCATCGTCACGTCGTCCATCGGCGGGTTGGAGAGGCCGAACCGGACGTCGCGGTACAGCCGCTGCAGCGGGTGGTCCATCGACAGCCCGTGGGCGCCGGTGATGCGCAGCGCCTTGTCGACGACGGAGATCGCCGTCTGCACCGCGAACGACTTCGCGGCGGCCATCTCCGCCGGATAATGCTCCGGATCGTACGTCCCTTCGTCGTATTTCGCCGCGACGGCGTACAGGAAATGCCGGGCCGCGACCAGCTCGAGGTCGATCGCGCCCAGCAGCTGGCCGACGTTCGGCGCGTACAGAATCGGCCGGTCGAGCGAGTTCGGCTGATACGACGCGGCGAACTTCAGCGCCTCGCGCCTCGCCGCCAGCGCGATGCCGAGATAGCAGGCGGGGACGTGCAGCAGGAACGGGTTCGGCGCGTGGACCGGCTGCTTCGACGTCTGCCGGACGCGCGCCTCCTCGGGCACGACGACGCCGTCCAGCACGAGATCGTGGCTCGCCGTGCCGCGCATGCCGACCATGTTCCACGTCGGCTCGACCGTCATCCGCTCCGTGCCGGCCGGGATCAGGAACTCCGTCATCTCCCCGGTGTCCCGCAGGACGGCGGTGACGATGAAATAGTCGAGCACGGGCGAAAACGTCGAGAACGTCTTGCGGCCGTGGATGCGGTAGCCCTCCGGCGCCTTCACGGCGTACGTCTGCGGCTTGCCGCCCCGGGACGGGCTGCCGGTGGCCGCCTCGGACGCCATCTTGTTGATCAACGCGCCGCGCTTCACGATGTCCCCGAAGATCCGGTCCAGGATCTCGTCCGGCCACGGCCGGCGCCGCACGAGCTCCGACAGCACGCTCACGTGCCATCCCATGCCGAGCGCGGTCGCCGGGTCGCCCTGGGCGATCCGCTCCTGATAGAGCACCATCTCGTAGACGGTCATCCCCTGTCCGCCCCGTTCGCGGGGCACGGGCCAGCCCGGGTAGCCGAGCTCCCGCAGCGCCCGGACGAACCCTTCGGCTATGCGATTCTCCCTGTCGGCGGCGTGCGCGTCGGCCATGAACCGGTCGGCCAGCTCGCCGAGCCGGGCCAGCCGTTCGCGCTGCCCGTCATTCCGCGCGAATGCGTCCATTTCCCCATCACCTGCTCCGTCGGATTCAATCTCGGATTCGTTCCCCTGATATTGGCACAACCGGCCTCCGGGTGTCAAGTATTCCCGTCACGGGCCGGGGCGTTCCGGCCGAAAATTAAAGACATTTAATCGACTTGTCTATATATTGGGCAACCGCTATCATTAATGATGGGAACCACACGGCTGATCGGCCGGAACGGCCAAGCCGCTCAGCGCACAAGGGAAGGAGCTGGAATCGGATGAAGTGCAGGATCGGCGTCATCGGCGCGGGCTCGATTTCCGAGTTCCATCTGGACGCGTACAAGGCGCATCCGGACGTCGAGATCGCGGCGATCTGCGACGTGAACGAAGGGCGGGCGCGGGAACGGGCGGAGAAATACGGCGCTTCCCGCGTATACACCGATTACCGGGAACTGCTGGCCCAACCGGATATTGACGGCGTCAGCGTCTGCACCTGGAACAACACGCACGCGGAAATATCCATCGCCGCGCTGGAAGCCGGCAAGCACGTCCTCGTGGAGAAGCCGCTCTGCAAGACGATGGAGGAAGCGCTCCGGGTTCAGGAGGCGGTCCGGAGAAGCGGCAAGGTGCTGCAGGTCGGCGTCGTGCGGCGGTACGGGGCCAACACGGAACTCCTGAAGCGGTTCATTGATCATGGCGAGTTCGGCGAAATTTACTACGCGAAGGCTTCCTGGCTCCGCCGGCTCGGCAATCCGGGCGGCTGGTTCGCCGACATCGAGCGGTCCGGCGGCGGCCCGCTGATCGACCTGGGCGTCCATCTGATCGACATCTGCTGGTATCTGATGGGCAAGCCGAAGGTGAAATCGGTGAGCGGCAACACGTACAGAAAGCTGGGCAACCGCGCCAATGTGAAGCATCTGGAATACTACAAGGCGGCCGACTACGACCCGTCCTTCAACACGGTCGAGGATCTCGCGAACGCGCTGATCCGCTTCGAGAACGGCGCTTCCCTGATGGTCGACGTCAGCTTCACGTTGCACGGGGAGCAGCAGGGGGTGCAGGTCAGCCTGTACGGCGAGCGCGGCGGCATCGTTTTGGAACCCGAGCTGAAAATCATCACCGAAAAATACGACACCATCCTCGAACTGGCGCCGCAGATGGACCATCCCGCCTTTGACTTCAACCAGGGGTTCGCGAGCGAGATCGCCTGGTTCGTCGCGGCGATGGCGGGCGAGAAGGAGACGCTCAGCCCGGTCGGGGACGGCGTCGAGCTGATGAAGATGCTGACCGGCATCTACGAGTCGGCGCGGCAAGGCAAGGAAATTCGGTTCTGATCGGTTCATACACTCGTATGGATGGGGGACAGATTTGTTATGGTGAAGCTGACGAACAAAATCGGCGTCATCGTGGACAGTTTCGGCGTCGGCGTGCGGGAAGGCCTGAAGAAGGCGAAGGCGGTCGGCGCGGAGGGCGTGCAGATCTACGCCGTCAAGGGCGAGATGGATCCGGACAACCTGTTCGCGGCCGCGCGCAAGGAACTGAAGGCGTACATCGGGGATCTCGGCCTGGAAATATCGGCGCTCGTCGGCGACCTCGGCGGGCACGGCTTCCAGGACGAACAGGCCAACGCCTGGAAGATCGAGAAGTCGAAGCGCATCCTCGATCTCGCCGTCGAGCTCGGCACGAACGTCGTGACGACCCACATCGGGATCGTGCCGGATGATCCGAACGGCAGGATCTACGCGACGATGCAGGCGGCCTGCAAAGAACTGGCGGAATACGCGGATTCCCTGAACGCCCATTTCGCGATCGAGACGGGACCGGAGCCGGCGGCGCATCTGCGAAGCTTCCTCGACACGCTCGGCAGCAAAGGGGTCGCCGTCAATTTCGATCCGGCGAACTTCGTCATGGTGACCGGCGACGATCCGGTGAAGGGCGTTCATACCCTGAAGGACTACATCGTGCACACCCACGTCAAGGACGGCGTCCGCCACAAGCCGATCGACCCGCGGCACGTCTACGGCGCGGTCGGGTTCGACTCGCCGGACCACGACCGGATCATGGAGCTGCTCGCGAGCGGCGAGTATTTCGAGGAAGTGCCGCTCGGCGAAGGCCAGGTCGACTTCGACGGCTGGTTCCGGGCGCTCGCCGACATCGGCTACACCGGGTATCTGACGATCGAGCGCGAAGTCGGCGCGGACCCCGAGGCGGACATCCGCAAGGCGGTGCAGTTCATCCGGGCCTACCGGCAGGAATGACATCACGCGGAGGGAGCGGATGGACGTGAAGCTGGGGCTGAGCAGCTACAGCCTGTACCAGGCGATCCGGGACGGTCGGATGACGGTCGTCGACGCGGTGCGCTGGGCGGCGGAGCAGGGATTCGAGCATTTCGAGGTCGTGCCCGCCGGCTTCGACCTGCGGGACAATCCCGATCTGACCTGCGAGATCCGGCGGACGGCCGAGAGGTGCGGCATCGCGCTCTCGAGCTACACGGTCGGCAACAACTTCATCGCCGATTCGGAGGAAGAATTTGAAGCGCGGATTGCGGAGCTGAAGAAGCATGTCGACATCGGGGCGCGGCTCGGCGTCAAGCTGATGCGCCATGACGTGGCCTGGCTGCCGGCGCCGGAGGCGACGATCCACCGGTTCGAGCGGGAGCTGCCGCGCCTCGTGGAAGGGTGCCGCCGCGTGGCCGACTACGCCGCGCGGTACGGCATCGTGACGAGCGTCGAGAACCACGGCTTCTTCGTCCAGGCCGCGGACCGGGTGCAGCGGCTGGTCAGGCTCGCGGACCGGCCGAATTTCAGGACGACGCTGGACGTCGGCAACTTCATCTGCGTGGACGAAGATCCGGTCGCCTCGGTGAAAAAGAACCTGCCGTACGCCTCCATGATCCACGTCAAAGACTTCTACGTGCGGCCGGCGTGGATGGAGATGGGCGAGGGTTGGTTCCGGTCGGCGGCGGGCAAATGGCTTTGCGGCGCGATCACGGGGTACGGCGATCTTGATCTGCGGTCGATCCTGAAGGATATCAAGGCCAGCGGTTACGCCGGCTTCATCTCGATCGAATTCGAGGGGCTGGAGGACTGCCTGGAGGCGTCGCGCCTGTCGCGGGATCAATTCCTGCGGCTGTGGGAACGTGTCTGATCCCGTTCGGAACGAGCCGAAGACGCTGTCCATCGGCATGGTCGGGCTCGACACGAGCCACGCCGTCGCGTTCACGCGCCTGCTGCATGACGCGCGCCATCCGTGGGCAACGAGGAGGCGCCCGTGTCGCGCGGCGGGCTGACGGGCGGCGACGCCCGGCGCGTCCATGACTACCTGGGAGGCGGCGCATCCTCGCTCGGCGCGGAAGCGGGCAAGGCGATGGCGTACGCCCTGGCCGTGTCCGAGGTGAACGCCGCGATGGGGCGGATCGTGGCGACGCCGACGGCCGGCTCGTGCGGCGTCATCCCGGGCGTGTTCGTCAGCGCCCAGGAGCGGTTCGGCTGGCCGGACGACGAGATGGTGTACGGCCTGTTCTGCGCGGGCGCCATCGGCTACGTGATCGCCAACAACTCCTTCATCTCGGGTGCGGAGGGCGGCTGCCAGGCCGAGATCGGCTCGGCCGTCGCGATGGCGGCCGGCGCCCTGACCGAGCTGCGCGGCGGCAACCTGATCGCCCAGATCGCGAACGCGTCCGCCTACCGGACGGCGGGAGTCGATCCGCGGGAAGACCGGGCGGCGCGGCTCAGGGAGCTGGTCGTCCGCCATGTCTACACCGATCCGGCGGATCTGGAGCGGGAGCTCGCCGCCGTCACCGGCGCTTCCGGGGCGGACGCGGTGCTCCTGTGCGCCGGCGGTCCGGGCGAGCCGCTCATCAACCGGGCGATGGCATGGCTCCGGGACCGCGGCAAAATCGTCATCGTCGGCGACCTCTCCATGTCGTTCTCCCGCGCCGCGATGTTCGCGAAGGAGGCGCAGGTGCTTATCTCCCGCGCCGGCGGACCGGGCCGCTACGACGCCGGCTACGAGCGCGACAACCGCGACTACCCGATCGGCTACGTGCGCTGGACGGAGGGGCGCAACGTCGGCGAATTCGTCCGCCTGCTGGCGGAGAAACGCGTCAGCGTCGCGCCCCTGATCACGCACGAAGTGCCGCTCGAGCGCGCCCCGGAGGCTTACGCCCTGTATCGACAGGGCGCGCCCGGTGTGATCGGCACGGTGCTGCGTCACGGCTCGACGGCCTGACCCCGGATCCAGACCTGCCGCAACCGGAGCCCGGCGTCGAGCAGCAGGACGTCCGCCCGCTTGCCGGGCCAGATCGACCCCGTCACGCGGTCGATGGCGATCTGCCGGGCGGGGTTGAGGCTCGCCATCCGGCTCGCGTCGGCCACGGACACGCCGATCCGTTCGACCATGAACCGGAACGCGTCCAGCATCGTGAGCGTGCTGCCCGCCAGATTGCCGGAGCCGCGCAGCCTGGCGGCGCCGCCCTCCATGACGACGGACAGGCCGCCGAGCTCGTAGTCGCCGTCGGGCATGCCCGCGGCGGCCATCGCGTCGGTCACGAGGATGACGCCCCGGGTTCCCTTCGCGCGGACGAGCAGCTCCACGCCCGCCGGATGGACGTGGTGCCCGTCGGCGATGATCTCGGCCATGATCCGGTCGTCGGTCAGCACGGCGCCGACGGTGCCCGGCTCCCGGTGGTGATAGGGGCGCATCGCGTTGAACGTATGGACGGCGTGGCGCAGCCCGCGGTCGGCCGCCGCCCGGATTTCCGCATGGGAAGCGTCCGTATGCCCGCAGGCGGGCACAATACCGCATTCGTTCAGGCGCCCGATGTAGTCGAGGGCGCCTTCGATTTCGGGCGCGAGCGTCTGGATCCGGATCAGCCCGGGCCAGCGGCGCGCCCACTCCTCCAGCCATTCGGGGCGCGGCGGAACGATATAATCGGGGTTCTGCGCGCCCCTCCATTTCATGCTGACGAACGGCCCCTCCAGATGGACGCCCAGAAGCTGCGCGTAGGGCATCGGCGAAGCCATGAATCGGCTAGCCGCTTCGAGCGCCGCGTCGAGCCGCTCCTTCGGGGCGGTCGGCGTCGTCGCCAGCATGCCGGTCGTCCCGTGGCGGGCGTGGAAACGGGTGATCCCGCGCAGGCTTGCCTCGTTGGCGTCCATGAAGTCGCATCCCGCGCCGCCGTGGACGTGCAGGTCGATGAACCCCGGCAGCACCCAGCCGCCTTCGCCGTCCACCCTGCGCGCGGAGGCCGCTTCGGGCGGCGGCGGCTTGTCCGCTCCGCCCAGCGCGGCAATGACGCCGTCCTTCATGTACAGCCACCCGGCAAAAGGTTCCCCTTCTTCCGCCACGATATGCGCGTTTGCGACCAGGATGCCGTCCATGCGCCTCATACCGTCCTTCCGTCCAACGACAGCGCGGCGTTCGGCGAAGCCGCCGACAGTTTCGCCGCCGCGCCCCGGTCCAGCAGCACGATCAGCTGCGAATGGGTCTGCAGCAGGGAGGCCGGGCATTCGGTCGTGATCGGGCCTTCCAGCGCCCGCCGCACGATGTCCGCCTTGTCCGCGCCCTTCGCCATGAGCACGATCGTCCGGGCCTTCAGGATCGTCCCGACACCCATCGTGATCGCCCGCCTCGGCACTTCGTCGATCGAGCGGAAAAACCGCGCGTTCGCCCGCCGCGTCTCCTCCGCCAGATCGACGACATGCGTGCCGGTCGCAAGCTCCCGGTCCGGCTCGTTGAAGCCGATGTGGCCGTTGTGCCCGATGCCGAGGAGCTGCAGGTCGATGCCGCCGGCCTCCTCGATGAGCGCGTCGTACCGGCGGCATTCCGCCTCGAGATCGGCGGCGTTGCCGTCCGGAAGATGCGCGCGGGAGAGCGGCAGATCGATATGGTCGAACAGATTTCTGCGCATGTACGCGCGATAGCTTTCGGGGTGATTTTCCGGCAGGCCGACGTATTCGTCCAGATTGAACGTGGTCGCCTGCCGGAAGCTGATCAGGCCGTTTCTGTGGTCGGCGATCAGCCGGCGGTAGACGCCGAGCGGCGTTCCGCCCGTCGCCAGTCCGAGCACGGCGCGCGGCTTGATGCGGACCATCCCGCCGATGAGATCGGCGCAAGCCTCGTCCAATTGATCTCCGGATGCAAACACCTGAATGTTCAAGCCGGTACACGCTCCTTGTCCAATCCTTGATGCACGGTTTGACATTTCGTCCGAATCCTATTATATCATAAAATGACATAGTCTTTATTTTGTCTTAAAAATTTTTTTTCTCTTGAATTTGCCCTGAAAGGACGAATCTTCATGCAAATCAAGATCGGTGTCATCGGAACCGCGGCCGTCGTGAAGCGGCTGCTGTCGGTCATCAGGGAGTTTCCGACGCTGCGACCGGTCGTCCGCGAGATCGGGAGGGTGGAGGAAGCGCCCGCGCGCGCCGGGGAGCTCGCGAAGGAGACGGAGGTGCTGTTCGTCTTCGGACCGGTGGCGCACCGGCTCGTGAAGGAGCGGGTGCACGCCTCCGTGCCGGTCGTGCAGGCGCCGCTGACGGGGGCGGGATTGTACAGGGTGCTGTTCTCCGCGCTGAAGTCGGGCAGGCTGGGCGGCGGCATTTCCGTGGACACGCTGACGAAGACAATGGTCATGCGGACGCTGCGGGATCTCGGCCTCGAGGACGTCCGCGTGACGGTCTACAACGGACCCGCGTACGCGTCGCCGGAGAAGCTGGTCGCCTTCCACGCGCAGCAGGCGGCGGCGGGCTCGAGCACGCTGGCCGTCACAGGCGTCGCGTCGGTCGCGGAGGAGCTCGCCGCGCGGGGCGTTCCCGTCGAGCACCTGATCCCGTCGGAGCAGGACATGGTCGTGGCGCTCGAACGGGCGCTGCTCTCGACGGAATCGCGCCGCAACAAGGAAGCGCAGATCGTCGTCGGCATGCTTGCCGTCGACGACTTCGGCAGCCTCGTGCTGAAGAAGAGCAGCGAGCTGGAAGTGCAGAAGCTGAAGCTGGACATCCACCGGATGGTGCTGGATTACGTCGAGTCGCTGGACGGGTACCTCACGCCGATCGGCGAAGGGGAGTACCTGTTTTTCACCACGCGCGGCATTTTCGAACGGGAGACGGGCGGGTACAAGACGATCCACCTCGCGAAGGACGCGCGGGCGTCCCACGGCATCACGCTGAGCCTCGGCGTCGGCTTCGGCGCGTCGGCGAACGAAGCCGGCATGAACGCGCGCGCGGCCTTGCGGAAATCCCGGGAGGCCGGCGGCAACGCGTGCTTCATCATCCGCGAGGACCAGACGCTGCTCGGGCCGCTCGAAATGTCCGATCCCGTGCAGACCGTGCTGCCGCCGACGGACGCCGAACTGATCCGGAAGGCCGAGAAGGCGGGCATGACCAGCGCGTACCTGAGCAAGCTGCTCACCCACGCGGCGAAATCCGGCAAGTACGACTACAAGGCCCACGAGCTGGCGGATGTGCTCGGCATCACGATCCGCAGCGCGCACCGGCTGCTGCAGGCCTGGTCGGACAACGGGCTGGTCAAGGTCGTCGACATGGAGAAGCTGTCGAAGGGCCGCCCGCGGCAGATCTACCGCTTCACGTTTCTCATGGGCAGGGGGAATCCGCAGGGTTCGTCCGGGACGGAATGATACCGGGCGCCGCCGCAACCCGGCCGATAATCGGCCGCACACCGGCAGCAACCGGCCGCGCCCCGGAAGCAACCCGGCGGCATCCGGCAGCAATCCGGCCAACATTCCGGCGGCAATCCCGCGGCATCCTGACCGGACCGTCCCCGGTCGAACATCCGCATCCGACAGGCCGGCCGATCCGGCTTTTTGTTTCTAAAAAAGACAATAAATAGACCTGTCGAAATTTAACCCGAAGCGGTATCATAATGGTGTGAAGTTTCGATATTTCTACCGCTTTTGCTTTTTCCACACCCCGAAAACCCTTGATTTATAAAGGTTTTTCGGTTTTTCGCGGCACCTTCGCTTCCGACTTTGCAAATGCGGGCGGTTTGACGGGTTGCGCCCGTCGCGCCGGGAGGGTTGGCCATGAAAAAATGGGTCTCCAATCTGGGCGTGCTGCAAGTGTTCGGGGCCCTGCTGCTCGTCGTTCTGGTGATGTCCGCGTCCAACCTGGTCATCCACCGGAATTTGATCTCGGATATTTACGACCAGATGGTGGAGCAGAACTCCCTGTCGGTCAAATCCATGATCCGGACGTTCGACGACAGCTTCCGGGCGGTCGACAACCTGATCTACACGATCCACAGCCTGCCCTACGACAACCTGCACGACAGGGACGGCTCGGTCGACATGTCCAAGGTGTACACCCTGCAGCGTCAGGTCGAGTCCCTGATGTCCTCCCACACCATGGTGGAGGACGTCATGGTCTTTCGCGCTGGAGGGTTGGCGCATCCGCGGCTGCCTGGGCAGGCTGCATAACGCGGAGATCGGACATATCCGCGAAGCGTTCGAGGAAGTCCGCGAAGGCATGTACAATCGTCCGGTCAATGTGGAGGAGGCGATCCTCGACGCGGCCGAGCGGATGGAAAAGCGGGGGATGCATCTGCCGCTCGACCAGCTGGAGAAGCTGTCCAATTGCCTGCTGGGCGGGAAAATCGACGAGGCCGACGCGATCATCCGCGACACACTGCAGCGGAACGCCGAGCACCATGTCGGGCTGCGCCGGATTTCGTCGATTACCTGAGCAGGGTGCGGCTCGCGCACGCCCGCGAGCTGCTGCGCAACACCACCCTGTCCGTCGCGGAAGTCGGGGAGCGGGTCGGCTACCTGAACGCTTCCACGTTCGCGACGACATTCAAGAAATATTACGGCATATCGCCGAGCGACTTCCGCAAGCAGGAGCTTGGCGCATAGCCGGCCTGAGAACACGGGGTGATGGACATGACGGACAAATGGTACATCGGCATCGACATCGGCGGAACGGCCGTGAAAGTCGGCGTGTGCGACGCGGACGGCGGGCTGCTCCGCATGTTCGAAGGTCCCACGGAGACGGAGCTGGGCCGGGAGCGCGTGCTGGACAACATCGCCGCGTACGCCCGCCGGTGCGTCGAAGAAGCTTCGCTGGACTGGGAGCGGGTCGCCGGCGTCGGCGTCGGCATTCCCGGACAGATCGATGCGGCGCGGGGCGTCGTCGAATTTATCGCCAACCTGCCGCTGGCGGGCGTGCGGCTCCGGGATCGTCTGGAGTCGGCGCTGGGCAAACCGGTGCGCATCAGCAACGACGCGAACGTCGCCGCGCTCGGGGAGGCCTGGGCGGGCGCCGGCCGCGGTGTGGCGAGCAGCGTGACCTACACGCTCGGTACCGGCGTTGGCGGCGGCATCGTCTTGAGCGGCCGGCTGCTCGACGGCTTTTCCGGCATGGGCGGCGAGCTGGGACACATCGCGATCGTGCCCGATTCCGAGGCGGTCCGGTGCGGATGCGGCAAGACCGGCTGCCTGGAGACGGTGGCCTCGGCCACCGGCATCGTGCGCATGGCGCGCGAAGCGGTCGGGCGCGGCGTCCGGACGTCGCTCGCCGATGCCGGCGAGCTGACGGCGAAGGCGGTGTTCGACGCGGCCCGGGCCGGGGACGAGACGGCGGTCGGCATCGTGGGCCGGGCGGCGCACTATCTCGGCAAGTCGATGGCCGCGGTCGCGGTGATCCTCAATCCGCAGCGGTTCATCGTCGGCGGCGGCGTCGCCGCGGCGGGCGAATTCCTGCTGGAGCGGGTGCGCGAGGCGTTCCATGGGCACGCGTTGGAGCGGGCCAGGGAAGGCGTCGCGGTCGTCGCCGCGGAGCTCGGCAACAACGCGGGCGTGATCGGCGCCGCGGGGCTCGTGCGGGATCTGTAACGGGAATCTCGGGAAGGTTGTCGCGTGACGGACGGCGCGATCGACGAGTCCCGGGAGCGGTATCCGGCTTCGGGTTTCTCCATACCGGAGCGGAGAGACACGTTTCCCGCGGGTGAAAGCCATGTCCAGGCGAATTGAAGGGATTCGCCTTTTTGCTTCGAGCGGTTCGCGAGCGACGGGGAGCATGGCGGCGCCGGGTTCATGCGTCTTGCCCGGTTGCGCCATATGACGTGCAACTTCCTCCGGTTCTTTTGCGTCTGGAAGGAAAAGAATCGAAGGAAGGGGTGCGGACGATGGGCAAGCCATCACGGAACGGGCTCAAGCGGTCCGCCGCGATGTTGCTGGCGATCTGCCTGCTCGCCGGTTGCGGCGCGGGAACGGGCGACGGAGGCGCGGGCGGCCCGGGAGACGAGCGGACATGGGCGGCGGGAAGCGGCGAACTGTCCGACAGCGTCGGCAATCCGGACGGGGTCGTGTCGGCCTCCGCGAACCAAGACGCGGACACAATGTCGGATGAATGGCGGACCCGCGCGGGGTACGGCCGGCCGACCGGCAGATGGTTTTTGCAGGAAGGCGGCGGCCATCTCGGATTCGGCCAGACGGCCGGAACGCACCGCCCGCGGGACGAACTTGCGTTGTCGCTGTTCGCGCACGAGCCGGATTTCCGCCTTGACCGCGACATCCGCATCCGGCTCACGGAACTGACGGAGGATCTGGAGCCGGCCGGAGTCGTGCTGGACGAGACCGTCCGCGTGGGGCCGGTCGGATCGCATGACGTCGTCTATACGGGCACGCTGCCGGACAAACTGAACGCCGTATACGCGCTTGGCGCCGAGATCCTGGGCGAGAACGGCGCGGTCGAGGACGCCATCGCGTCGCTGATCCGCGTGCCGGCGCCCGAGATCAACGCGTCGATCCGGCTTGACCGGTCGGCGTACGGCGAAGGCGACGGCACGGCCGTGCTGACGCTGAAGAACGCCGGTCCGACCGTTCTGACGTACGGCGAGGACTACCGGATCGAGAAGAAGGTGGACGGCGAATGGCGCATCGTGCCGCTCGAGCGGGCGTTCAACAGCATCGGCTACCTGCTTCAGCCCGGCGGAGAGCAAGAGCTGAAGGTCGACATCGGCGGACTCGGGCCCGGGGAATACCGGGCGGTCAAGCCGATTTGGGCGGAAGGCCTCGACCTGACCGCGGAGCTTGCGGCGGAATTTGTCATCGAACCGGCATGAGAATGAGGACGGCATCGGACCGCGGGGAAGGCCCGCGGAACCGGTGCCGTTTCTTTTTCGTAAACAGGATTGACCGCCGGAAAAACGCGCGGCAAACCGGGAGAAGCTTATTTTTCCATTTCGGGGTGGTGGAGACGAATGACTTGGCATTTTATCTTTGGCAACTTTTTCGTGCTGTTCTTCTGGGCGATCGGGCTGCTGGTCATGTACACGGTCATCTATCTTGCGGTCAAGCATGCGCTCAACAACGCGCAGTCGCTGCGCGAACTGCGCGACGAGATCCGGGCGCTGCGCATGTCCGGTTCGCCGTACGGCCCGCCATCCGGCGATCCTTACGGACCGGGCACCGGCGGGTACAACGACAGGATTTGACGGACTCGGCGGTTCCGGACCGCTGCCCGCGCCTGTCCGGCCCGATCGTCCGCAGGGCTGACGGCCAAATGCCGCCAATAACGGCACGGGATACCGTTATTGGCCCGGCCGCGGGTGCGCGCGGCCGCGCCTCCCGGTTCCGTTGCTTTTGCATCGAAAAAAGTGGTGTCAAGCGTCTGTGAATATGTCAGGTTAACTGTTCTATGAAAATGTCAGGGAGATGATAGCTGATTAAACAGCCGCCGTCCTCTTGCAGACTAGCCGGATGCTGTGCTAC
>Ga0310826_100575_pt1 | contig 32665 bp, 25 predicted proteins | sample WT_ome_FD_201306 | JGI IMG/M metagenome (GOLD analysis project Ga0310826, IMG submission 201306) | Sorghum-adapted microbial communities enriched on wild type (WT) sorghum from Joint BioEnergy Institute, Emeryville, California, United... ... | reverse complement strand
TAAATAAGCATTCCCATATAATAGAGGAAATTTTTGCGTTTATTTCGTGCAGGGGGGACATGCCCGGAAGCCCGCACGACGGCGCACGCAACGGCGGAAAAACGACCGACCGGGAGCAGACGCCCCGAACCGGCCGTCATGCTTTCGCTCACGTCACCGTCCGGACCGGCAGCGCCTTGATCCGCTCTTCGTCCGGTGTCACGAACAGCGTTTTCTGATGATCGTAGATGACGAAACCGGGTTTCGCGCCGTTCGGCTTGCGGACGTGTCGGATCAGGGTGTAATCGACCGGCACGAGGCTGGACGCCTTCCCGCGGCTGTAGTAGGCCGCCAGCATCGCCGCCTCCTCCAGCGTCGCGTTGCCGAAGCCGGTGCCGCGAATGACGACGTGGGAGCCCGGGATGTCTTTCGTGTGCAGCCAGGTGTCGTTGGGCGACGCCAGCCGGTTCGTGAGATAGTCGTTCTGCGTGTTGTTCTTCCCGACATAGATGGGCACGTTCTCCGAAGACGTGTAGCAGAGCAGCGCCGGCCGGGACGGCTTCTTCTTCCTCGCCGCCATGCCGCCCCGCTGCTTCAGGTACCCTTGCTCCGCGAGCTCCTCGCGGATCTCTTCAATATCCTGCAGCGACGCGTTCTCGAGCTGCGCGAGCAGCGTGTCGAGATACGCGATCTCATCGCGCGCCGCCTCCATCTGCTCCGCAGCGGCCGCCACGCTGTTCTTCGCCTTGTTGTACCGCTTGAACCAGCGCTGCGCGTTCTCCGAAGGCGCAAGCTGCGGGTCGAGCTCGATCGTGACGGTCGGCTGCCGCTCGTCGTAATAGTCGATGACCTCGACCGACGTCTGCCCTTTCCGGATCGCGTGCATGTTCGCGATGATCAGCTCGCCGATGATCCGGTACCGGTCCGCCTCCTTCGCTTCTTCCAGCGTCGCTTCGAGCTTCTCGATCTTCTTCTCGTTCTTCGCCTTCTCGTTCTGCAGGAAACGGAGCAGATCGGCCGACTTCTGGCGGACGAGATCCCGCTCGGCCTTGTCCCCGTAGTAAACCTCGAGACATTCCAGGATTGAATCGAATTCGCGGGTCGCGCCGCCGTCCAGATGGGTCAGCCGGGTCACCGAGAAAAAGGTTTTGCCGCCGCGATCCGCCATGTTCGGTTCGTACCGGTGCGAGCGGAACGCCTCCATCATGTCCCGGAACGCCCGCCACAGCGCCTCCCCGTCGTCCGGCGCGCCGGCGCGGTGGACGATTTCGCGCGCGAGCAAGGGGCTTACGCCGGCGAACGCGTCGACCAGCCGCCGATCCGGCGGCGCGTCTTCGCCCGCCGACCGGAGCGCTTCGATGAATCCGGCGAAATCCCGGACGGCGAGCGGATCGGCCTTCGCCTGTTCGGGCGGCGGCGTGTAGGCGCTGCCGGGCATGACGACCCGGTAGCTGCTGATCGCCGGCGTGACGTGATGGATGCCGTCGTAGATGCGGCCGGTCGCCGGGTCGGTCAGGATGATGTTGCTGTGCCGTCCCATCAGTTCGACGACGATCCGCTTGGGCGACAGGTCGCCGAGCTCGTCGCGCTGGCGGATGTCGATCTGCAGCACCCGCTCGCATCCCGGCTGCGCGACGGATTCGATGACGCCCCCTTCGCAATGCTTGCGCATCAGCATGCAGAACATGGGCGCCTCGAGCGGATTCTGCTGCGGCCGCGTGATCCAATGGACCCGCGGATAGGTCGGGTTCGCCGACAGCAGCAGGCGGGGCTGCCCGCGCAGGCCGCCGCCGCGGAGTTGCAGCACGAGCGTATGGTCGTCGGGCTGATGAATGCGGTGTATGCGGGTTCCGGCGAGCTGCCGGAGCTCGTGCGCGATCGCGCGCACGACAATGCCGTCGAGTGACATCGGACAATGGACCACCTTTGTCGTATGCATGCCTTGACAATTCACTATCATGCCATAGTTCGGAGAAAAACTTAAGTGCCGATTTCCCGCATGCGGCGCCTTTCGCCGCGGGAATGGGATATTTCACCGGTTGTCCGAATAGATTATCCCTGTAACAGGCTGTCCGCCCATTCGTTCCTGAGGGGGCCGGAGAGCGGATTACGGGAGGGAGACGGATGGAACAGAAGATGTGGCACCGGCTTGGCCCGCGCGAACTGGTCGAGGCGCTCGGGAGCGACGCGGAGCACGGGCTGACCGCGGCGGAAGCGGCGCGCCGGCTGGCCGAGCACGGCCGGAATGAACTGGCGGAAGGCAGGCGCACTTCGCCGATCGCGCTTTTCCTGAACCAGTTCAAGGACTTCATGGTGCTGGTGCTCATCGGGGCGACGCTGATCTCGGGACTCTTGGGCGAATACATGGACGCCGTCGCGATATTGGCGATCATCGTGCTGAACGGCGTGCTCGGCTTCATCCAGGAATACCGCGCCGAGCAGTCGCTGCGCTCGCTGAAGGCGCTGTCCGCGCCGACGGCGCGCGTCGTCCGGGACGGGCAGACGCAGGAAATTCCGGCCGCCGGGCTCGTGCCCGGCGACATCGTCGTCCTCGAGAGCGGCGACCGCGTGCCGGCCGATCTCCGGCTGCTCGAGGCGAGCAGCCTGTACGCGGAAGAATCCGCGCTGACGGGCGAATCGGTGCCGGTCGGCAAGCACGCCCGGCCGATCGCGGAGGAAGCGCCGGGAACGGGCGATCTGAAGAACATCGCGTTCATGGGGACGATGGTGACGCGCGGCACGGGGCGCGGCATCGTCATCCGCACCGGCATGCGGACCGAAATGGGCAAGATCGCCCACATGATCGAGCAGGCGGAGGAGGCCGAGACGCCGCTGCAGCGGCGCCTCGCGCAGCTCGGCAAGGTGCTGATCGCGGTGGCGGTCGCGCTGACGGTGGTCGTCGTCATCGCGGGCATCCTGCACGGCCAACCGGCCTACGACATGTTCCTCGCCGGCGTCAGCCTCGCCGTGGCCGCGATTCCGGAGGGGCTGCCGGCGATCGTCACCATCGCGCTGGCGCTCGGCGTGCAGCGGATGATCCGCAGGCGGGCGATCGTGCGCAAGCTGCCGTCCGTCGAGACGCTCGGCTGCGCCACGGTCATCTGCTCAGACAAGACGGGCACGCTGACGCAGAACAAAATGACCGTGACGCGGCTCTGGACGGGCGGACGGACGATCGAGGTGACCGGGGAAGGCTACGCCCCGCGCGGCGAGGTGATCGAAAACGGCGCTCCGGTCGACCTGAAGCGGGACGCCGCGCTGCGCCGGCTCGTGCAGGTCGCGGCGCTGTGCAACAACGCGCGGCTGATCCGCGCCGGGGAGGACGGGCAGCCGCGTCGTCCGGGCAAACGCACGGAGGTTGCGGAAGAATGGATCATGCAGGGCGATCCGACGGAAGGCGCGCTCATCGTGCTGGCGTCGAAGCTCGGCGTCACGGTCTCGTCGCTTGAGGGTCTGTACAAGCGGGAGAAGGAATATCCCTTCGATTCGGAGCGCAAGCGGATGTCCGTCCTCGTCAGCCACCAGGGCGGCCGCCTCGTCTGCACGAAGGGCGCTCCGGACCTGCTGATGGAGCAATGTTCCTACGTGCTGTGGGACGGCAACGTCGTGCCGTTCACGCCCAGCTTGAGGCAGAAGGCGGCCGAGGCGGCCGAGAAAATGGCCGAATCGGCGCTGCGCGTGCTCGGGCTCGCCTACCGCGACCTGCGCCCGCAGGATCCGGCGGACAGCGAAGCCGACGTCGAGAAGCAGCTCATCTTCGTCGGCCTGGCCGGCATGATCGATCCGCCGCGCAAGGAGGTGCTGGGCGCGATCAGTACGTGCCGGCAGGCGGGCATCAAGACGGTGATGATCACCGGCGACCACCGGCTCACCGCCGAGGCGATCGCGGGCCAGCTCGGCATCCTGCCACGCGGCGGCCGGTCGCTCACCGGGCAGCAGCTCGCGGCGATGTCGGACGCGCAGCTCGACCGCGTCGTCGAGGACACCTACGTCTACGCCCGCGTCGCGCCGGAGCACAAGCTGCGCATCGTCAAGGCGCTGCAGCGCCGAGGCCACGTCGTCGCGATGACGGGCGACGGCGTGAACGACGCGCCGGCGATCAAGTCGGCGGACATCGGCATCGCGATGGGGATCGCGGGCACGGACGTCTCGAAGGAAGCTTCGTCGCTCGTCCTGTCCGACGACAACTTCGCGACGATCGTCGCGGCGATCGAGGAGGGGCGCGGCATCTACGAGAACATACGCAAGTTCATCCGCTACCTGCTCGCGTCCAACGTCGGCGAAATTCTGACGATGTTCCTCGCGATGCTGTTCGCGCTGCCGCTGCCGCTCGTGCCGATCCAGATCCTGTGGGTGAATCTCGTGACCGACGGCCTGCCGGCGATGGCGCTCGGCGTCGACCAGCCGGAGAAGGATCTGATGCGCCAGCCGCCGCGCGGGAATCGGGAGAGCATCTTCGCCCGGCGGCTCGGCTGGAAGATCATCAGCCGCGGCCTGCTGATCGGCCTGTGCACGCTCGGCGCGTTCGTCCTGACGCTCAGGTCGTCCGGCGATCTGCAGCGGGCGCAGACGGTCGCGTTCACGACGCTCGTCATGGCCCAGCTCATCCACGTGTTCGACTGCCGCAGCTCGCGTTCCATTTTCCACCGGAACCTGCTGGAGAACCGCTGGCTCGTGCTGGCCGTGCTGTCTTCGCTCGCGCTCATGATTCCGGTGCTGTACGTCGAGCCGCTGCAGGCGATTTTCAAGACGGTGCCGCTGGGCATGCGCGACTGGTCGCTCGTGCTCGTCGCCGCCGGCATCCCGACGTTCGTCATGGGCATCGGCAGCGTCCTCGGCACGCCGGGCCGCCGCAAGCGCCGCCGCATCGCGTACGGCGGCCCGCGCCCCGTCTCATCCTGACCCGGAGACATGCCCGGGACCATGCTCCGCAATGCGGATAAGTGCAAACAATAGACGGATGGATCAATACGCTTGGCCCGCGCTGCCAGGTATGCTGACAGCAGAACAAGCGGACACGGCGGCATCGCCGGAAGCCAAGGGAGTGCAAAGAACGTGGAATTCGTGAAAATGCATGGTCTCGGGAACGACTTCATCGTGGTCGCGGGCGAGCGGGAGCTGCCGGAAGGCGCGGCCGATCTGGCCGTCCGGCTGTGCGACCGCCATTTCGGCATCGGCGCCGACGGCCTGGTCTACATTTTGCCGTCCGAACGCGCCGATTTCCGCATGCGGATTCTCAATCCGGACGGCTCGGAGGCCGAGCAGTGCGGCAACGCGATCCGCTGCGTCGCCAAATATGCCCATGACCGAGGGCTGATCGCGAAGGATACGGTCACGGTCGAGACGCTCGGCGCGGGCGTGCAGCGGCTCCAGCTCACGGTCGATGGCGGCAAGGCCGTCAAGGTGCGGGTCGACATGGGCGAGCCGGTCCTGAGCGGCCTGGCCGTGCCGACGACGATCGACAAGACGCCGGTGATCGGGCATCCGGTCGAGGCGGACGGGCGGACGTTCCATTTCACGGCGGTCTCGATGGGCAACCCGCATTGCGTCATTTTCGTCGACGACGCGGCTTCGTTCGATCTGCACCGGTGGGGGCCGCTGCTCGAGACGCACCCGCTGTTCCCGCGCAGGACGAACGTCGAGTTCGTCACCGTCACCTCGCGCTCGCACGCCGTCATGCGCGTCTGGGAGCGGGGCGCGGGCCCGACGCTGGCTTGCGGCACGGGCGCGTGCGCGGCACTGGTCGCGTCGGTGCTCGGCGGGCTGACCGACCGGAAGGCGACGGTGTCGCTCGCGGGCGGCGATCTGCTCATCGAATGGAGCGAGGAGGATAACCACGTGTACATGACGGGCCCGGCGGTGGAAGTGTTCGCCGGAACGCTTGCCTGACGGCGCCCGTAAAGTTAACATAAGGGCATGAGACTTGCCCCGGAAGCAACGGGAAAAGCGGCCGGATTCGTCGGGCGCTTTTCTGCTGTCTGCGGATCCCGGGCGCCGCTTGGGAGGATGACGGATGAAACCGGTTTTGCGGGACGCGCTGCGGACGGCGGTGCTGACCGGCGACGGCGCGATGGGGACGTACCTTCATCAGCTCGGGTATCCGATCGGCGTGTCGTACGAGGAATTCAACATGACCCGGCCGGAGACGATCGCGTCCGTCCACCGGCAGTATTACGAAGCGGGCGCGCGCGTCATCGAGACGAACACGTTCTCCGCGAACGCGGAGCGGCTCGCCCGCTACGGGCTGGAGGACGAGGCCGCGCGCATCAACCGCGAGGGGGTGCGCATCGCGCGCGGCGCGGTCGGCCCGGACGCGTACGTCGTCGGCGCGGTCGGCGCGATCCGCACCGGCCGGCTGACCGCCGTGCGGACATCGGCGATCGAGCGCGCCTTTGCCGAGCAGATCGACGCCCTGCTCGAGGCGGGCGTGGACGGCATTCTCCTCGAGACGTTCTACGATCTTGACGAGCTGCTGCTCGCGCTTCGCCTCGTGCGGGAGCGGTCCGGCACGACGGTCATCTGCCAGCTCGCGGCCGTCGGAACGGAGCTGCTCTATTCGGGGGTGCCGATCGCCGAGGCGTTCCGCAGGCTCGAAGCGGCCGGTGCGGACGCCGTCGGCTTCAACTGCGAGAGCGGGCCGAACGGCATCCTGCGCGCGATCGACGCGCTGGACGGCGCGGTGGATCTGCCGATTTCCGTGTTTCCGAACGCGGGCGGCGCCGACTACGTCGACGGCCGGTACACGTACGCCGCCGGGCCGGAATATTTCGGCGAGTGCGCAAGGAAGTTCGCGGATCGCGGCGCGCGGCTGATCGGCGGCTGCTGCGGCACGACGCCCGGTCACGTCGCGGCGATCGCCGCTTCCCTGGCCGGCTGGACGCCGGCCGCGGCGCCGGAGCGGAAGAACGGAGCCGGCCGGAAAGCCGCGGCGCCGGATCCGGAATCCCGGCCGCGGATCCGGGTGGCGCCGGAGCGTCCGGCGGCCGGCGGCGATGCCCCGGGCGGCGGGGACGGGCCGACGCTCGTCGAGCTGGTGCGCCGGCGGCCGACCGTCATCGTCGAGCTGGATCCGCCGCGGGATCTCGACATCACGAAGTTCATGGCCGGCGCGCGGGCGCTGCGCGACGCGGGCGCGGACGCGCTGACGATGGCCGACAACTCGCTCGCCGTGACGCGCATGAGCAATCTGGCCCTCGGCGCCATCGTGAAGGAGCGGGTCGGCATCCGGCCGCTCGTGCACATCGCCTGCCGGGACCGGAACCTGATCGGCACGCAGTCGCACATGATGGGGCTGCACGCGCTCGGCATCGACCATGTGCTCGCGGTGACCGGCGATCCGGCGAAATTCGGCGACCTGCCCGGATCGAGCTCGGTCTACGACATGACCAGCTTCGACATGATCCGGATGATCAAGCAGCTGAACGAGGGCATCGCGTTCTCGGGCAAGCCGCTCAAGCAGCGGGCGCGGTTCATCGTCGGCGCCGCGTTCAATCCGAACGTCAAACATCTGGACAAGGCGGTCCGGCGGCTGGAGAAGAAGGTCGAGTGCGGCGCCGATTTCATCATGACGCAGCCGGTGTACGACGCCGCGCTCATCGGACGGATCGCCGACGCCACCCGCCATATCGGCGTGCCGGTCTTCATCGGCATCATGCCGCTGGCGAGCGGACGGAACGCCGAATTTCTCCACAACGAGGTGCCGGGCATCGAACTGTCGGACGAAGTCCGCAGGCGGATGGCCGGGCTGGAGGGCGAAGCCGGCCGGGCGGAGGGGGTCCGGATCGCGGAGGAGCTGCTGGACGCGGCGCTGGAGCATTTCAACGGAATCTATCTGATGACGCCCTTCATGTTCTATGACATGACGGCGAAGCTCACCGGCTACGTGCGCGCGAAGGCGGGCCTGAAAACGAGCGGTATGTCTTGTTCCTCCGGCGAAAATGGATTAAAATAGAGTCCAATGGTTACACCTGCCTCGGATCGGACCGGCGGCCGAAGCGGCCCGGCCGGGACGAACGATGGCGGCGCGAACGTATGCTCCGGCCGACGGATGTCAACAATAGTGCAAGCCGCCCGCATACGAAGCGCCGAAATGCGCAAGCGTCGTGCCCGTTCGTTCCCGCGAGCCCGCCGCCGCGGTTGCCGGTGGCGGAGCGGGACGGGCATGACGACCGGGAGGAGACCACAATGGCAATCAAACTGATCAATATCGGATTCGGCAACATCGTGTCGGCCAACCGGATCATTTCGATCGTCAGTCCGGAGTCGGCGCCGATCAAGCGGATCATCCAGGAAGCGCGCGACCGGCACATGCTGATCGACGCCACTTACGGAAGGCGCACGCGGGCCGTCATCATCACCGACAGCGACCATGTCATTCTGTCCGCCGTGCAGCCCGAGACGGTGGCGCACCGCCTGTCCGTGAAAGAAGAAGACAACGACGAGTGAATCGGAGCGAATCATGAAAAGTGGATTGCTGATCGTGTTGTCGGGACCGTCCGGCGTGGGGAAGGGCACCGTCTGCAAGGCGCTGCGCCGCATGATGCCGGAGCTTGTCTATTCGGTATCCGCGACAACGCGCGCGCCGCGGGCCGGAGAGGCCGATGGCGTGGACTATTACTTCAAGACGCGCGAGCAGTTCCAGGAGATGATCGACCGCGGTGCGCTGCTGGAATACGCGGAGTATGTCGGGAACCTGTACGGCACGCCCCGCGAACCCGTCGAACGGACGATCGCGGAAGGCAAGGACATCATCCTGGAAATCGATGTCAAGGGCGCGCTACAGGTGAAGCGGAACTATCCGGAAGGCGTGTTCGTTTTCCTGCTTCCGCCGTCGCTTGACGAGCTGAGGCAGCGCATTTCCGGCCGGGGCACGGAGACGCCCGCCGTCATCGACACGCGGATGACGGAAGCGTCCCGGGAGATAAGCATGATATCCGAATACGATTACGCCGTCGTCAACGACGAGATCGAGTCGGCCTGCCGCCGGATCCAGAGCATCATCACCGCCGAGCATTGCCGGCGCGAACGGGTCGTGCGGGAATATGCGGGTCTGATGCCCCTCATCCAGAAAGCGTGAAGAGGTGTTGCGGATGCTTTATCCATCGATTGATGAAATGATGAAGAAGGTTGACAGCAAATATTCGCTGGTCGTGGCGGCCGCCAAGCGGGCCCGGATGCTCCGCGACGGCGCGAAGTCGCAGCTCGAGTCGCCCAAGTCCCACAAGCCGGTCGGCGTGGCGCTGGAGGAGATTTACCACGATCTCCTCGCCATTGAACAGGATTCGAACGCGAAATAACGGACACGGCAACAACCCCCTGGACGCGGGTTGTTCTTTTTTATCCCCGGAACTTTTCAAGGAGGAATCGGACGCCCATGGAGACGAGCAGCCTGCGCGGCAGGAAGATCGTGGTCGGCGTGACGGGGGGCATCGCCGCCTACAAGGCGGCGGCGCTCGTCAGCCGGCTGACGCAGCGGGGAGCGGACGTGCGGGTGATCATGACGGAATCGGCCGTGAAATTCGTCGCGCCGCTCACGTTCCAGACGCTGTCGCGCAATCCGGTCTATACGGACATCTTCGACGAACGGGATCCCGCCGTCGTCTCGCACATCGATCTGGCGGATCACGCGGACCTGTTCATCGTGGCGCCGGCGACGGCGAACATCATCGCCAAGATGGCCCACGGGCTGGCGGACGACATGCTGAGCACGACGCTGCTCGCGACGACCGCCCCGATTCTCGTGGCGCCCGCGATGAACGTCCACATGTACGCCCATCCGGCGGTGCAGGCGAACCTCAGGCTGCTGGCCGAGCGCGGCGTCCGGTTCGTGGAGCCGGGCACGGGGCAGCTGGCGTGCGGCTACGTCGGCAAGGGGCGGCTGGCCGAACCCGAGACAATAGCGGATGCGGCGGAGGAGCTGCTCGCCGAGCGGCCCCGCGAAGCCGCCTCCGGCGAGCGCCCGCTGGCCGGCCGCCGCGTCGTCGTGACGGCCGGCGGCACGATCGAGCGGATCGACCCGGTGCGCTACATCACGAACGATTCGTCCGGCAAAATGGGGATCGCGGTCGCCGAGGCCGCGCGCGATCTCGGAGCGGAGGTGACGCTCGTCGCGGCCCGGGTGTCCGCGCCGCTGCCCGAAGGCGTCGAAATCGTTCGCGCCGAGTCGGCCGAGGACATGCTCGATGCGGTCATGGCACGGTTCGACGCGGCGGACATCGTCGTGAAGGCGGCCGCCGTCGCCGACTACCGGCCCGCGGTGCGCCACGCGTCCAAGATGAAGAAGAAGGCGGACCGCCTGGCGCTGGAGCTCGAGAAGACGCCCGACATCCTCGCGGAGGCGGGGCGGCGGAAGACGCGGCAGCTTGTCATCGGCTTCGCGGCGGAGACGGAGAACCTCGAGGCGAACGCGATGGACAAGCTGCGCCGCAAGAACTGCGATCTGATCGTCGCGAACGACGTGACGGCGCCGGGCGCGGGCTTTGGCGCCGATACGAACACGGTGGCCGTGTTCGACGCGGGCGGCCGGGCGGCGGAGTGGACGGCCCTGCCGAAACGGGAGATCGGGCTGCGCCTGATGCGGCTCGCGGCCGAGCGGCTGGCGGAGCGGGAGGCGGCCGCTCCGTGATCGCCCGCGTCGTCGTCGATGTCGCCGCGCGCCAGACGGACCGTCCGTTCGATTATCTCGTACCGGAGGAAGCCGAGGCGTGGATCGGCATCGGCAGCCGCGTCGCCGTGCCGTTCGGCGGACGGACGGTACAGGGATTCGTCGTCGGGTTCGCGCGGGAAGCGGAGGTGGAGCCCGGCCGGCTCAAGCCGATCGGCGAGCTGCTCGATCCGACGCCGCCGCTCCGCCCCGATCTGATCGAGCTGGCGCGCTGGATGGCGGATACCTACGGCTGCACCTGGACGGCGGCCATGCAGGCGATGATTCCCGCGGCCCTCAAGGGCAAGGCGGAGCGGATGGTCGGCCTGGCGGCGGGCCGGGACAAGGCGGAGCCCGCCGACGGGCTGTCCGAAGAGCTGGTCGCGTATCTCGCACGATACGGTCCGGTGAAGCTGGATTCCCTGCTGGAGCGGTTTCCCGGCGAGGCGCGGGCCATAAGCGGAGCGCTGCGGAGCGGCGTCCTCGCCGAGTCGGCGCGGGTCAGGGACCGGCTGTCCGTGAAGAAGGTGCTCACCGTCTTCCCGCCGGAGGACCGCGAAGCGGCCCTGGAGGCGGTCGGCGCTCTTCCGCCCAGGCTGGAGAAGCAGCGCCGGGCGCTCATGCATATGCTGGAGCGGAGCGCGCCCGCGCCCCTGCGCCGGCTCGCGGAGGAGACCGGACTGTCGGAGGCGGTGTTCCGTTCGCTGGCGGACAAGGGGCTGCTCCGGATCGAAGCGGTGGAGGAGGACCGGGATCCGTACGCCGGCCGCCGGTTCGCGGCGACCGGACCGTTCAGGCTGACGGACGCGCAGGCCGCGGCGCTCGGCCGCATTGCGGAGGTTTTGGCAAGCGGGCGCACGGCCGCGGTGCTGCTGCAGGGCGTGACCGGCAGCGGCAAGACGGAGGTGTACCTGCAGGCGATCGAGCGGTGCGTGGCAATCGGCCGGCAGGCGATCGTGCTCGTGCCGGAAATCTCGCTGACGCCGCAGATGGTCGAGCGCTTCAAGGGACGGTTCGGAAGCGACGTCGCCGTCATGCACAGCCGCCTGTCGGCGGGCGAACGGTACGACGAGTGGCGCAAGGTCCGCGACGGCCGCGTCCGGGTGGCGATCGGCGCGCGGTCGGCCGTGTTCGCGCCGTTCGAGCGGATCGGCCTCATCATCATCGACGAGGAGCACGAATCGTCCTACAAGCAGGAGGAGAGCCCGAAATATCACGCGCGCGACGTGGCGGTGCGCCGGGCCGGACAGCACGGCGCGGTCGTCGTCCTCGGCTCGGCGACGCCGTCGCTCGAGAGCTTCGCCGCCGCGCGCCTCACCCCCGCCGCGGCGGCGCGGGAAGACGGCGGGCCGGCCGTCCGGATCAGCCCCGGCGCGGCGCTCCGGTCCGCCGAATGGCTGCCGCTGCCCGAGCGGGCGCTCGGCAACCCGCTGCCGCCCGTGCACATCGTCGACATGCGGGAGGAGCTTGCGGCCGGCAACCGGACGATGTTCAGCCGCCGGCTGCGCGAGGCGCTGACGCAGCGGCTTGCGCGCGGCGAGCAGACCGTGCTCCTGCTCAACCGGCGCGGGTACAGCACCTTCGTCATGTGTCGCTCCTGCGGCTACACGGCCGGCTGCCCGCACTGCGAGATCTCGCTGACTTATCATCAGCGGAGCGGCGTGCTGCGCTGCCACTACTGCGGCCACGCGGAGCGGCAGCCGGAGCAATGCCCGTCTTGCGGCAGCCCGCACATCCGCTATTTCGGCACCGGGACGGAGCGCGTCGAGGAGGAGCTCACGCGCGCGTTTCCCGGCATCCGCGTCATCCGGATGGACGTCGACACGACCGGAACGAAGGGAGCGCACGAGAAGCTGCTGTCGGCGTTCGGCCGGCGTGAGGCGGATGTGCTGCTCGGCACGCAGATGGTCGCGAAGGGACTCGATTTTCCGCTCGTGACGCTGGTCGGCGTCATCGCCGCGGACACGTCGCTCCATCTGCCGGATTTCCGCGCGGCCGAGCGGACGTTCCAGCTCATCACGCAGGTCGCCGGCCGGGCGGGCCGGCACGATCTGCCCGGCGAAGTGGTCGTGCAGACGTACGCGCCGGACCACTACGCGATCCGCGCGGCGCAGCGCCACGACTACATCGGATTCGTGCGCGAGGAGCTGCGCGTCCGGCGGATGCTCTTCTATCCGCCGTACTGCCGGCTGGCGCTCGCGACGCTGTCGCATCCGGAGCGGCCGAAGCTCGCGGTGGCCGCCGAGACGTTCGCCGCGGCGCTGCGGAGCGCCGCCGCCGAAGCCGGGGTGCTCGCGCCGCTCGCCGGGAACGCGGAGCCGGCGCTGGAGCTGGTCGGTCCCGCGGCGTCGCCGATCCCGCGCCTGAAAGATCGCTACCGATGGCAAGTTATGATAAAATATCGGGGAATCGTCAACGCGGCCGGGCTGATCCGGCAGGCGGCCGATGCGCTCGCCGCGGACCGTTCCGGGGCCGACGTCCAGATCAGCGTCGACGTCGATCCGCAAATGATTCTGTGACCAGAAGGATGTGCATAACGGAATGGCCATCAGGCTGATTGTGAAGGACCCCGATCCCGTGCTGCGGGAGCGCGCGAAGGAAGTGACGAAGTTCAACGCGAACCTGCACAAGCTGCTCCGCGACATGGCGGAGACGATGTACGACGCCAGGGGAGTCGGGCTTGCGGCGCCGCAGATCGGCATTCTGAAGCGCGTCATCGTCGTCGACGTCGGCGACGAGCACGGACTGATCGAGATGGTGAATCCGGAGATCGTCGAGCGCGAAGGCGAGCAGATCGGACCCGAGGGCTGCCTCAGCATTCCGGGCATCAACGGCATCGTCCGGCGGGCGCAGCGGGTCGTCGTGAAGGGACAGGACCGCGACGGCAATCCGTTCACCGTCGAAGCGGAAGGATATCTCGCGCGCGCGTTCCAGCACGAGGTCGATCATCTGAACGGCGTGCTGTTCACCGACATCGCCGATGAAGTATACAAAGTTCCGCCTGAATCCCAGGAGCAGGAAGAAGAGGAAGCATGAGCGATATCCGCATCGTATTCATGGGAACCCCCGAATTTGCCGTGCCGTCGCTGCGCGCCCTCGCCGCGGCCGGATACCGGATCGCGGCCGTCGTCTCCCAGCCCGACCGGCCGCAGGGGCGCAAGCGGCTGCTCGCGCCGACGCCGGTGAAGGCCGCGGCGGAGGAACTCGGCATTCCGGTGCTGCAGCCCGAGCGCGTGCGGCGGCCGGAGGCGGTCGAGGCGATCGCCGCGTACAAGCCGGATCTGATCGTCACGGCGGCCTACGGGCAGATTCTGCCGAAACCGCTGCTGGATCTGCCGCGGCTCGGCTGCATCAACGTGCACGGCTCGCTGCTGCCGAAATACCGCGGCGGCGCGCCGATCCAGCGCGCGATCATGAACGGCGAGACGGTTACCGGCGTGACGATCATGTACATGGCCGAAGGGCTCGACACCGGCGACATGATCAGCCGGGTCGACGTGCCGATCGAACCCGACGACACGGCGGGCACGCTGTTCGCGAAGCTCGGCGAGGCGGGAGCGGAATTGCTCGTCCGCACGCTGCCGGACATTATCGCGGGAACGGCGGAGGCCGTGCCGCAGGACGACGCGGAGGCGACCTACGCGCCGAATCTGACGCGCGAGGACGAGCGCCTCGACTGGTCGCGCGGGGCGAAGCGGCTCCATGACCAGGTGCGCGGGCTGGTGCCGTTCTCCGGCGGTTTCACGCTGCTGAACGGCGAAGTGTTCAAAGTGTGGAAATGCAGGCCGGCGGAAGCGCATGGCGGTCCGGCGGACGCCTCGCCCGGAACGATACGCGCGGAGGCGGGCCGGCTGCTTGTCGCCACGGGCGACGGCTGGCTCGAACTGCTGGAAGTGCAACCCGCCGGCAAGAAAGCGATGCCGGCCGCCGAATGGCTGAAGGGCATGCGCCTTCCGCCCGGCGCCGCGTTCGGAGGATGATGGATATGCTGGCAAGACGCGGCGCTTCGGCGCGGGAAGCGGCGCTCGACGCGCTGCTGCGCGTCGAAACGGAAGGCGCTTACAGCAATCTGGAACTGAACCGGACGATCAAGGAAGCGGGCCTCTCCAGGGCCGACGCGGCGCTCGCGACGGAGCTCGTCTACGGCACGATCCAGCGGCGGCTCACCCTCGACCACTGGCTCTCCGGATTCGTCGCGCGCGGACTGGACAAGCTGCAGCCGTGGGTGCGCATGCTGCTCCGGATGAGCCTGTACCAGCTCGTCTGGCTGGACCGGATTCCGCCGCACGCGGCGGTCGGCGAGGCGGTCAAGATCGCGAAGCGGCGCGGACATCCCGGCATCGTCAGCCTGGTCAACGGCGTCCTGCGCGGCCTGGCCGGCTGCCGCGGGGAACTCAAGCTGCCGGACGATCCCGACCCGGTCCGCCGGCTGTCGGTGAAGCATTCGTTTCCGGAGTGGATGGCCGCCCGCTGGATCGATTTCTACGGCGAAGAGACGGCGGACCGGATCATGGCGGCGCTCAACGAGCGCCCGAGGACGACGATCCGGGTGAACCGGCTGCGCGCCGGCCGCAAGTCGGTGCTGGAGCGGCTCAAGGCGGAAGGCTACGACGCGAAGCTTTCGCTGATCACGCAGGCCGGCATCATCATCCGCCGGGGCGGGAACCTGGCCGACACGGACGGGTACAAGAGCGGCGAATGGACGGTGCAGGATGAAGCCGCGATGCTCGTCGGGGAAGCGTGCGATCCGGAGCCGGGCATGCGGGTGCTCGATTGCTGCGCCGCGCCCGGCGGCAAGTCGACCCATCTCGCGGAGCTCATGGGCGATGTCGGCGTCGTCCTGGCGAACGACATCCATGCGCACAAGGAGCGGCTGATCGTCGAGCAGGCGCAGCGGCTCGGCCTGTCCTCCGTCCGCACGTCGGTGGGCGACGCCGCCGATCTGCCGCGCCGCGTCGGCGCCGGATCGATGGATGTCGTGCTGCTCGACGCGCCGTGCAGCGGCTTCGGCGTCATCCGCCGCAAGCCGGAAATCCGCTGGACGAAAACGCCGGCCGACATCGACGACATCGCCGCGGTCCAGCACCGGCTGCTTGCGGCGGCCGCCGCGGTCGTAAAGCCCGGCGGCCTGCTCGTCTACAGCACCTGCACGTTCGAGCCGCGCGAGAACGAGGAGCAGGTGGCGAGATTCCTCGCCTCGCACCCCGAGTACGCGCCGGACGTCGACTGGCCGCTGCCGATGCTGGAAGCGTTCCGCTCCGTCGGACTGCCCGAGCCGTCGTCCGCGACCGGCTCGGTGACGCTGCTGCCGCACATGGCGGGGACGGACGGTTTCTTCATCGCGCGGCTGCGCAGGCGCAGGTGACGGTCCGAAGTGGTTCTGATCCGGCCGCCTGTGGTACAATATTATGGATAATGGCGTCTTTCGCCGGCCGCGCGCCGCGATGAGCCGCCGCCGGCGGGAAGCCGGCAACCGACAGCGGATGGAGCGAAAGCATGAAACCGTTCATATACGACTATACGCATGAACAGCTCAAGGAATGGATGACGGAAGCCGGAGAGCCCGCGTTCCGGGCGGACCAGCTGTTCGACTGGCTGTACGTGAAGCGCGTCCGGTCGTTCGCGGAGATGACGAATCTGCCCAAGGCGCTCCGGGCGAAGCTGGAGGATGAGTTCGCGTTCGTGACGCTCTCGGAGATCACGCGGCTCACCTCGAAGGACGGAACGGTCAAATATCTGTTCGGCCTGCATGACGGGCATGCGATCGAGACGGTCGTCATGCGCCACAACTACGGCATCAGCATCTGCGTCACGACGCAGGTCGGCTGCCGGATCGGCTGCACGTTCTGCGCGTCGACCCTCGGCGGGCTCAAGCGGAACCTGACGGCCGGCGAGATCGTCGCGCAGGTGGTCACGGCGCAGCAGATGCTCGACGGGACGGGCGAGCGGATCGCGAGCATCGTCGTCATGGGATCGGGCGAGCCGTTCGAGAACTACGACGCGACGATGGCGTTCCTTCGCATCGTCACGCACGCGAAGGGGCTGAACATCGGCCAGCGCCACATCACGGTCTCGACGAGCGGCATCGTGCCGAACATCTACCGGTTCGCGGACGAGAACACGCAGATCAATCTCGCGATCTCGATCCACGCGCCGAACGACGCGCTGCGCTCGAAGCTCATGCCGGTCAACCGGCGCTACCCGTTCGACGAGGTCATGGAGGCGATCCGGTACTATATCGGGAAAACGGGCCGCCGCGTCACGTTCGAATACGCGCTGATCGGCGGCGTGAACGACCGGCCGGAGCACGCGGAGGAGCTCGCGGGCGTGCTGGGCGGCATGTTGTGCCACGTCAACCTCATTCCGGTCAACCACGTGCCGGAACGGAAGTACGTGCGCACGCCGAAGGAGGATATTTTCGCGTTCCAGCGCATTCTGCAGAGCCGCGGCATCAACACGACGATCCGCAGGGAGCAGGGGCACGACATCGCCGCGGCATGCGGCCAGCTGCGGGCGAAACACATGGAATCGATGAGGTGATATCGGGTTGAGAACGGCGAACCGAAGCGACGTCGGACGCATCCGGCTCGTGAACGAGGACCGCGCCTGGGTCGCCGAACTGCCGAGCGGCGTGACGGCCGCGATCGTGGCGGACGGCATGGGCGGGCATCAGGCCGGAGACGTCGCCAGCCAGCTCGCGGTCGACACCTTCCGCGAGGCGATCGCGTCCGTTCAGGCGGAGCTCACGCACGAGCAGGCGAAGACGGCGCTCTGCCAGGCGATCCTGCAGGCGAACGAAGCGGTGTTCGAACTGGCCGCCCGCAACGAGCATTACCGGAACATGGGCACGACCGTGGTGGCGGCGCTGCTGCTCGGGGACGCCGGATTCATCGGACATATCGGCGACAGCCGGGCGTACAAGCAGCGCGGCGACACGCTCCGGCTGCTGACGGAAGATCACACCCTCGTGAACGAGCTCGCGAAATCCGGCCAGATCAGCCCGGAGGAGGCCGCGAACCATCCGCGCCGCCACGTGCTGACGCGGGCGCTCGGGACGGAGCGGGAAGTGGAAGTCGATCTGAAGGGATTCTCCTGGCGGCCGGGGGACCGGCTGCTGCTCTGCAGCGACGGTCTGTACGCGATGGTGTCCGAGGAGGAGATCCGCGAGACGCTGCTCGACGAGGCGCTCGATCTGGACGGGAAGGCGAACCGGCTGATCGAGCTCGCCCTCGAAGCGGGCGGCGAAGACAACGTGACCGTCCTGCTGATCGAGCACAGCGGCGGGCATCCGGGGGGTGAGCAGCCGGCATGATCGGATTCGAACTCGGAGGCCGTTACGAAATCATCGAGCGGATCGGCGGCGGCGGCATGGCGCTCGTCTACCGGGCGCAGGACATTCTGCTGGGCCGCAACGTCGCCGTGAAAATCCTGCGCCAGCAGTTCGTCCACGACGAGGAGTTCGTGCGCCGCTTCCGCCGCGAGGCGCAGGCCGCGGCTTCGCTCTCGCACCCGAACATCGTCAGCGTCTACGATGTCGGCCAGCAGGACGACACGCATTACATCGTCATGGAATATGTCGAGGGGCGCAACCTGAACGACATCATCAAGGAGCGGGCGCCGCTGCAGCCGGAAGAAGCGGTGAAGATCGCCGCGCAGATTTGCGACGCGCTCGACCACGCCCACAACAACCAGATCATCCACCGCGACATCAAACCGCACAACATCCTGATCGGCAAGAACGGCCGGGTGAAGGTGACCGATTTCGGCATCGCGCGCGCCGTTACGTCCTCGACGATCACCCAGACGGGATCGGTGGTCGGCTCGGTGCACTATCTGTCGCCGGAACACGCCAAAGGCGTCGTCACGGACGAGAAATCGGACTTATACTCTCTCGGCGTCGTACTGTACCAGATGGTGACGGGGCGCCTGCCGTTCCTCGGCGACAGCCCGATCAGCGTCGCCCTGAAGCATCTGCAGGACGGATTCGAGGAGCCGCGCGAGGTCAATCCGCACATCCCGCAGAGCCTCGAGAATGTCATTCTGCGCGCGATGCGCAAAAGCCCGGGCGAGCGATACGCGTCGGCCCGCGAAATGCTGGACGATCTGGAGACCTGCCTGTCTCCCGAACGGCTGCACGAGCCGAAGCTCACCTTCGACGACGTGGATCTGGAGGAGACGCGCGTCATGCCGGCCATCCGGAGCTCGGGCGAGGTCCAGACGTCGTCGCGCGTGAAAGAGAACGGCGAAGCCGAACGCGGCTTCGAGGAGCCGGAATGGATCGACGAGGACAAGCCGCGCCGCTGGGTGATGCCGGTCGTCGCGCTCGTCCTGACGGGGATTTTCGTCGCGCTGGCCATCTGGGGCGTGCGCACGGTGCGCGATCTCATCGAGACGGACGAGGTCGACGTGCCGTATGTCGTCGGCCTGCAGGAGGCGGCGGCCCGCGAGCGGCTGGCGGCGGCCGGGCTGAACGTCGAGGAGCCGGTCATCTACGAGGAGAACGACGAGGTGCCGGAGGGCGTCGTCATCTCGCAGAACAAGATGAACATGCGCGTGAAGACCGGATCGTACATCCAGTTGACCGTCAGCAGCGGACCGAAGCTCGAGACGATGGAGAACTTCGTCGGACGCAAGTTCGCCGAGGCGCGGATGCTGCTGGAAGCCCTGGGCGTGACCGCCGACCGGATCAAGCACGAGGAAGTGTTCGACGATTCCGAGCCGGGCGTCATCATCGAGCAGTCGATTGCCGCCGGCGAACGGTTCGATCCGGAGACGGCGCAAATCAAGTTCTTCGTCAGCAAGGGGCGCGAGACGTTCGAGATGCCCGATCTGACGAACAAATCGCTGGACGAAGCCCTGAAGATCCTGGAAAGCGCCGGCCTCGAGCTCGGTCCCGACGAGGGTATCGTGCGCGCGCCGAGCTACAAGCCCGAAGGCACGGTCATCGATCAATTCCCGTACATGCCGGGCGATCCCGTCGCGAAGGGGGACAAGGTGACGCTGACCGTCAGCTCCGGCCTGCCGGAGGACGCGCTGCGTTACACGTTCAACATCTCGATTTCGCCGGCGGTCGCCGGCCGGGCGAGCGAGATCCGGATCGAGTATTCCGACGCGACCGGCGAGAAGATCAACTGGGGCACGCGCCGGATCGAGCAGACGGAGTCGTTCCCGGTCGAGGTCGTGCTGTCGCCGAATACGGAGGCGATCGTGACGATCTACCGGGACGGCCAGTTCACCGACTCGTTCTCGGTGACCTATGACGAAGCGAAAGCCGGAGGACGGGGCGTCCAGTCCGTGCCGGGCGCGTCGGCGCCGCAGGAAGACCAGCCGGCGTCCGGCGTCCCGCAGGATACCGGCGCGGACCGGGATTCCGCCCCGGATGCGCAGACGGATGGCGGCGGGCAGGCCGCGTCCGGGTCCGGCGACGCAAGCGCGGACCCGGGGGCCGATTCGCAGGCCGAAGCAGGGGATCAGGAGGACTGACGCGTGGCCACCGGACGCATAGTCAAAGCGTTGGCGGGTTACTACTTCGTGGAACCGGATCGGCCCGAACCGGGCGCGGGCGGGCCGATCCGCTGCCGCGCGCGCGGCATTTTCAAGAAGCGGGGCGAATCGCCGCTCGTCGGCGACCGGGTGGACTACACCGTGATCGGCGGCGGGGAAGGCACCGTCGACCGGATCCATCCCCGTTCGTCGGTGCTGATCCGTCCGCCGGTCGCCAACATCGAGCTGGCGGTCGTCGTCTTCTCCGTCGCGGAACCCGCGCTCAACTTGCAGCTTTTGGACAAATTTCTCGCGTTCATCGAGCATGCGGGCATCGACGCCGTCATCTGCCTGAGCAAGCGCGATCTGGCCCGGGGACCGGACGGCGAAGAGGCGCGGGAGGCGCTGGAGGCCGTCATGCGCATCTATCCGCCGATCGGCTACCGGACGATCGCGACCTGCGCGCGGACCGGCGAGGGGCTCGACGAGCTCCGCGAGGCGCTGGCCGGCCGGCTGTCCGTCGTCTGCGGACAATCGGGCGTCGGCAAGTCGTCGCTGCTCAACGCGATCGTGCCGGGGCTTACGCTTGCGACGAACGAGATCAGCGGGAAGCTCGGCCGGGGCCGCCACACGACGCGGCACACGGAGCTCGTGCCGGTCGGAGGAGGCGGCTATGTGGCGGACACGCCGGGGTTCAGCCAGCTGGACTTCGGCGAACTGGAGGACGCGGACCTCGGCTCGTGCTTCCGCGAGTTCCGCGAGCTGGCGCCCGGATGCCGGTTCCGGGGCTGCACGCACGTGCGCGAGCCGGGTTGCGCGGTCACCGCGGCGCTGGCCGAAGGCCGCATCGCGAAAAGCCGGTACGGCAGCTACACCGCGTTTCTGGCGGAAGCCGGCGAGAAGAAGCGGAGGTATTGACCATGACGATCATCGCGCCTTCGATCCTGTCGGCCGATTTCGGCCGGCTGGCGGAGGAGATTGCCGACGCCGAGCGCAGCGGCGGCGACTGGATTCATATCGATGTCATGGACGGCATGTTCGTGCCGAACATCACGTTCGGCCCGCCGGTCATCAAGGCGGTCCGCGGCGCCACCCGGCTGCCGTTCGACGTCCATCTCATGATCGAGCGCCCGGAGCGGTACCTGGCCGAATTCGCCGCGGCGGGCGCGGACCGGATCACGGTGCACGCCGAGGCGTGCGTACATCTGCACCGCGTCGTCGGCCAGATCCGGGAGCTCGGCCTGCCGGCGGGGGTGGCGCTCAATCCGGCGACGCCGATCGGGTTCGTCGAGCACCTGCTGGACGATGTCGACCTGATCCTCTGCATGACGGTCAACCCGGGGTTCGGCGGCCAGACGTTCATTCCGTCCGTGTTGGACAAGATCCGCAGGCTCAGGCAACTGCTGACCGAACGGGGCAGGGGCGATGTCCATATCCAGGTGGACGGCGGCATCAACGCGGAGACCGCGCCGCTCGTTCGGGAGGCCGGCGCCGACGTGCTGGTGGCCGGCAACGCCGTGTTCGGCCGGCCCGACCGGGCGGCGGCGATCGCCGAGTTGCGATAGGGGACCATGGATATGACAGAGCGGGAACCCATCGGGAGGAAGGATATTTTCTGGCTGTTCGGCTGCAGCATGGCGATCGGCGCGCTGCTGGTCGCGTTCACGATGTTTCCGGCGTTCTGGCGGGTCATTTTCTCCCTCGGGGCGCTGTTCCTCGGCATCCGGTTCTTCGGGCTGTACGATCGCCTCGCGATGCGGGTTTGGCTGGTCATTCTGTCGATCGTCTTTTTCGTCGTGTTCACGTTTGTGCTCGTCCTGTTCCTGTACGCGTCGGGACGGATCGCCGTGCCGGAATGACCGCGAGCTTCCGACGGAATAGGACAAATCGGCCGCGCATAGGATGGTTACAGGAGCAAGGCACCTGTAACCATTTTTCCTGTCCGTGTATATAAGTGGATTGACGATGGGCGCGCCGAAGGAGGGGAGGAGCCGTGAAGTTCTATACGATCAAGCTGCCGAAATTTCTGGGCGGAATTGTGCGAGCGATCCTGAATACGTTCCAGAAGAACTGACCTCCGCCGCCCCGACTGCCGGGTGGGCCCCATCCGGCGCGTCGGCGCGGCTCGTCGCATCAACCGAAATGAAGGCACCTGTGTCAAGCACCTGTGTCGACAGGTGCTTTTTTTGTTTTGCGCGGATTCAGCCGTTCACCGATTCGACCGTCATCCGCATGAACGTCTTGTTCGGCACCGCTCCGCCGGTCCGGCGGCGTCCACGGCGTCGGGCAGATGGCAGCCCGCCTCGGACCGGCTCATCGTTTCGCGGCACATGACGCCGCGGGCGACGGACGAAACGTCTCCTCGAGGGGTTCGCGGGCGAGAAGCGGATCAGTTCAATCTTCCCGACCGGCGGAGGGGCGCACCGCTTTTGTTTTGATTGTGACAGACGGCGCAATTCTGCAATTTTTCGCTTCCCATTTCCACAAAAAACGATACAATCAGAAATAAACAAACGCATTCGCAACGAATCAAAACACCACAGCCGCTGATACGGGGGGAACCTGCGTGCAATACGAACTGCTGCATCCGGCCGAACAGATCATGCTGACCATGGAGCGGATTTACCGGTACGGAATGACGACGACTTCCGGCGGCAACCTGTCGATCCGCGACGACAACGGCGACATCTGGATCACGCCGGCCGGCATTGACAAAGGCTCGCTGACCCGCCAGGACATCCTGTGCGTCAAACCGGACGGGGAAGCGATCGGCCGGCATCGCCCGTCGAGCGAATTTCCGTTTCACCGCCTCATCTACGAAGCGAGGCCCGATCTGAAAGCCGTCATCCATGCGCATCCGCCGGCGCTCGTCGCCTACAGCATCGTCCGCAGGGCGCCCGACATGCGGCTGCTGCCGTACGAAGGCCAAATCTGCGGCGAAGTCGGCATGGCCGAATACGCGCTGCCGGGCAGCGAGCGGCTCGGGCGCAACATCGCCGCCGTGTTCGCGCGCGGTCTGAACGCGGTTATGCTGGAGAACCACGGCGTCGTAACGGGCGGGACGGATCTGTTCGAGGCGTTCAAGGTGTTCGAGACGCTGGAGTTTTGCGGGCGGATGGAGCTGAAGGCGCGGCGGATCGGCACGCCGGTTCCGCTCACCGGGGAAGAGTTCGCACTGGCCCGGGAAGCCGCGGAATCCGGCGGATGCGGAACTTTCCGGCCGGCCGGATACAGCTCGGAGGAGAAGACCGTCCGCCGGGAAATGTGCGGGCTGATCCGCCGCTCCTACGATCAGCGGCTGTTCACGAGCACGCAGGGCACCTTCTCCCATCGGCTGGAGGGCGGCGCGTTCGTGATCACGCCGAGCGGCAGGGATCGCAAGTATCTCGAACCCGGCGATCTGGTGCGGATCGAGGGAGGCGCGGCGGAGGAAGGGAAAACGCCGAGCCGGTCATGGCGGCTGCACGAGCGGATCTACGCGCGGAATCCGCACGTGAACTCGATCATCATCGCGCATCCGCCCAACATCATGGCCTTCGCGGTGACCGACGCGGCGTTCGATTCCCGCACCATTCCGGAGAGCTACATCCTGCTGCGGAAGTGCCCGAAGCTGCCGTTCGGCGCGGTGTTCGCGAATCCGGACGAAACGGCCGCCGTGTTCGGCAGGGACACGCCGATCGCCATCGTGCGGAACAACTGCGTGATCGCCACCGGCACCAGCCTGCTGGACGCCTTCGACCGGCTGGAAGTGGCCGAGTACAGCGCGCGGGCGGTGATCGACGCGACCGGCATCGGCGAAATCGTGCATATCGACCATCAGAAGATCAGGGAGATCGAGCAGGCGTTCCGTCTGGCGTAAAATCTGCGGTGCCAGTCGGATTCGGCTTGCGCAGGAGGGGGTTGGAAGGTGAGAGCGCGCATGCGGTCCCTGTGGACCGGATGGCTGATCCTGTCGCTCGCGATGGCCGGAGCATGCGGCAGGACGTCTGTTGAGCCACGGTTTGAAATCGTTTACACCGATGATCGCCGTCCGCCGGCCGTCGTTCAGACCGAACCGGCGGACGAACAGCAGAAGACGTACAGGATCGCCCTGGTGTCGAAAATATCCGGCATCGCCTATTTCAATGTGGCGGAGGACGGGGCGAGGGAAGCGGCCAAGGATCTGGGGGTCGAGCTCATTTCCACCGGTCCGCAGGTGGCGGACGCCAAGCACCAGATCGAAGTGGTCGAGAACCTGATCAAGCAGCAGGTGGACGCGATCGCGATCGCCGCCAACGACCCGGAATCCCTCGCGCCGGTCATGCGGAAGGCGAGGGAGCAGGGAATCGAGGTCATCACCTGGGATTCCGACACGGTGCCGGAAGCGCGGACGTTCTTCGTCAACCAGGTGGACGCGGAAACGCTCGGCCGGCATCTGATGGATCTGCTCGCCTCCCGGATGAACGAGCGGGGCAAATACGCGATCATGACGGGTTCGGAAACCGCGCTCAATCTGAACGAATGGATCCATTGGATGGAAGTGCAGCGGAGCGAGTATTATCCGGGGCTTCAGCTCGTGGACATGGCCGCCAACGACGAGGACCCGCGGAAGGCTTACGCCGAAGCGCTCCGGCTGCTGGAGCGCCATCCGGATCTCGGGGGACTCGTCGGCGTCGCGTCGATCAGCCCGCCCGCCCTGGCCCGGGCGGTGGTGGAGACGGGACGGGAAGGGGAAGTCATCGTCGTGGGCGTGTCCACGCCGGAGCTGATGCGGCCCTACATCAAATCGGGCGTCGCGCCGGTGATCACCCTGTGGAGCCCCAAAAAGCTCGGCTACCTGACGGTTTATCTGGCCAAGCAACTGCTTGAAGGCCGGATGCCTTATGACGGACAGAAAATTCCCGAAGTGGGCGACATCCGCTATCGGAACGGTGTGGTGATCATGGGTGAGCCTCTGGACTTCACGAAGGAAAATGTGGATGAGTACTCTTTTTAGCCGGTACCGTTTTACGTCCAAGTTGATGATCACCTATCTGCTGCTCACGGTCATTCCGATTTCGCTGCTCGGCTATATCTCCTTCGTGCAGTACACCCGCTCCATCGAGGCCCAGGTCGGCAAGTACGTGCCGCGCATCCTGCACCAGGCCAACGCCAACATCGACCGCGCGATGGACGAATTCGTCAAGCTGACGGACCTGATCTACAGCTCCAGGGAAGTCATGGCCGTGCTGCGTACGGATTCCTACCCGTCCCAGTCCGAGTTTCTGCAGGACCGGTTCACCGTGGAAAGCTTCCTGTCACGGACCTACCTGAGCGGCAACTACCGGGACGTGCTGGCCGTGTTCATCGTCTCGCGGAACCGGCTGTTCGCGAACAGCCGGCTTGCCTACGCCGATTTCGATTTCCAAAATCCGATTCCGTACGGGCAGGGATTCGATCTGCGGGGCAAAGTCAACATCGTCCTGCCCGAGGAGACGAATCTCCGGTTCGAGGGCGACGTGCCGTATCTGCTGATCGTCCGGCAGATCACCGACTTCGACAACATGCGGAATCTCGGCACCATCTTCCTCGCCGTGACGCTCGGGTTCATGGACGACATCCTGCGGGATCTCGCCGAGCGGGACGCCGCGGACCTGTGGGTGATGAACGACGACGGCCGCATCGTGTACCATACCGATCCGGAGCGGATCGGTTCCTTCTATCCGGACGCGTACCGTTTCCCGATTCACAACGGCAGCTTCAAGAAAACGGGCGGCGGCGGGGAACTGTTCAGCGTCAGCGAGTCGCAGGTGACCGGATGGACGCTGGTGCACCATATTCCGATCAAGGCGCTCACCAGCCAGACGGACCGGACGCTCAACGCCGTGATCATCATGTTCGTCCTGTTCGTCATCGTGACGGGATCGATCTCCGTCTTCATCGCATGGAATTTCACGCGCCCGCTCAACCGCCTGAGCCGGTTGATGCGGGACGTGCAGAAGGGCAATTTTCAGGTCGATCTGAAAATCAACTCGCGGGACGAAGTCGGCATGCTGGCCCACCGCTTCAACCACATGGTGAAGGAAATCCGCAACCTGATCCGCGAGAACTACCAGATCGAGCTCAAGCAGAAGGAGGCCGAGCTGTACGCCCTCCAGTTCCAGATCAATCCGCATTTCATGTACAACACGCTGGAAGCGATCGCGATGTCCGTCGAGGAGGGCGAGAAGGAGAAGGTGGTGGAGATGGTGACGCTGCTCGGACGGATGCTCCGGTTCTCGCTCAGCAACCGCAGGCGGACGGTGACGATCGCGGAGGAGATCCAGCATGCCGAAGACTACCTGCGCATCCAGAAATACCGGTTCGAGGACGCGCTGGAGTATGAAGTTCGCTCGTCCATCGCCGCCGATCGGTACGAGACGCCGAAATTCATCCTGCAGCCGGTGGTGGAAAACGGAATCAAGTACGGGCTCGAGCATCGGAGACGGGTGCGCATCGGGATCGACATTGACTATCTGCCGGACGAATCGGGCGAACCTTCGGCCATTCGTTTCGTCGTCCGCGACAACGGAATCGGCATGGAACCGGAGCGGCTCGCCCGGGTGCGCCGAAGGCTGGAGGATCTGTCGTTCCAGCGGGATTCGTCCTTCGGGCTGGCCAACGTGCATTCCCGCATCGTGCTGACGTACGGCGAGCCGTACGGCCTGTCCATCGACAGCCGCGAAGGGCGGGGAACCGAGACCACCATCGTCATTCCGATTATGCATCACGGGGGGGAACCATCATGATTCGGGCGTTGAACGCGGTGGTCGTGGACGATGAACCGATGATCAGAAGGGGTATCGCCCGCATCATTGAACAGCATGAAGCGAAGTGGAACGTCCTCGGAGCGTTCGCCGACGGGACGGAGGCGCTGGCGTTCATCCGGCGGTGCGGGGCGGACGAGATCGACCTGCTCGTCACCGACGTCAAGATGCCGGAGATGGACGGGATCCGGCTGATCCGGGAAGCCGTCCGGGATCACCGTTTCGAGACGCTGGTCATCAGCGGCTATGATGATTTCGATTATGTCCGGCAAGCGCTGAAGGAAGGCGCGTTCGACTACGTGCTCAAGCCGATCGACCGCGGGCAGTTCCGGCGGCAACTGAAGGAGATTGCCGGCCGGATCCGCCGGAATCGGAGGCGGGAAGAGGTCGAGCTGCTCCGACGCTGGACGGCGGGGGTCGAGGCGGGGCCCGTTGCCGCGGGCCGGGAGCGGATTTTCCCGTCCGGAACATACCGCCTCTGCTGCGCCGCGTTCGACGAGCCGTCGCAGAAAATGCGCGGGTATACGGCGAAGGATTGGACCCTTCTCCTGTACGCGCTGGAGAACATTGCCGAAGAGACGGTGGACGAATGGGCGGAGGACCAGGCTTCCTGCGGCTGGGTGTGGCAGGAGCCGCCCCGGCGATGCTGGATGCTGCTCAGGGGGAACGGGGACGCGGAGCTGCTCGCGGAGAAGATCCGCGCGGCGGCAAGCCGCAATCTGCGGACGGCCGTCACAGTCGCCGTCGGCCGGCCGTTCGCCGGGCTGACGGAGCTTCGGCAAAGCCGGAACGACGTGCTGGCGCTGCTCCACAAGCGCCTGATCGAAGGAGGGAACCGGGTATATGCCGCCGACCGCCTGCCGCCCCGCGATGAAGCCGCGAAGTCCGACAGGCCGCGGCAGATCGGCCACCGCGTGCGGCTGGCGATCCGCCAGCCGTCGCGGGAGGATGCGTTGCGCCTGATGCGCGAAGCGTGGCGCGAGCTGGAGTCGCTGGCCTCGCACGAGGCGATCGAGCAGGCCGTGCAGGCGGCGCTGCTGCAGATCGCGGAAGCCTGGACGCAGGTCGATCCCGGCAGGGGGAGGCAGTTCATCGCGGCGGAGTCGGCGCGCGTCCACGATGATGCGACCAGCTTCGCCCGGCTGTGCGGCAGGCTGGAGGAATGGGCGCTGGAGGCGGCCGACGCGCTGCGGGCGCTGCGGGCGGAGGCCGGCCGTTCGCCGGTGGAGAAGGCGCGGGAGTGGATCCGGGAGCATCTGGCCGAACCGCTCACGATCGCGATGATCGCGGAGCGGATTCCGATGCATCCGACTTATTTCTGCGAAGTGTTCAAGACCCAAACCGGCGAGACCGTGCTCGATTACATCACCCGGGTCCGCATGGAGGAGGCGGCCCGGCTGCTCCGGGAGACCGACTGCAGGCTGGCGGAGGTCGCGGAGCGGGTCGGCTACCGGGACATCAAGCATTTCCGGAGCCAGTTCAAGAAATTGTACGGCGTGCTGCCTTCCCGCTACAAGGAAATCGACGGAGATGGCGGGATCAGGCTGCAAGTCCGCGACAACGGCCGCTGAAGCAGCGGCCAATTTTTTTTTTGCCCAAGAACAGAAAACAACCCCCCTCGAACGAAAAACGCCACCTGTCTGCACGCCCGCGCCGCGCCTTAAACTGTTGCCAGCGAAAGCGAAGATCAAACACGAATCGGGGGAGGAAGCGCGATGAAGTTGGGCATTCACGCGTACGCCTGGTGCTCGCAGTGGAGCAACGCGACACTGCATCTGATCGATCGGGTCAAGTCGCTGGGCATGGATTTCATCGAACTGCCGCTGATGAAGCTGGACGATTTCGACACGAAGGCGGTGAGGAATCGGCTTCGGGACGCGGATCTCGACAGCGTGACGTCGACGGTGCTGCTGCCCGGCATGGATCTCACCAGCCCCGACGCGGACGAGCGGCGCCGGGCGGTCGAGTACCTGAAGCGGTGTGTGATCGCCACGAGCGAGATCGGGGCGCGGCAGCTCAGCGGCGTCATCTATTCGCAGCACGTGAAGCCGGCGGTCGGGCGCCCGACGGAGCAGGAATGGGAATGGGCCGCCGAAGGCTTGCGCGAGGTGGCGGAATTCGCCGGCACGCTGGGCGTGTCCATCGGCCTCGAGCCGGTCAACCGCTACGAGACGCATCTGATCAACACGGCCGAGCAGGCGATGCGGATGATCGGGCGGATCGGTCTGGAGAACATCGGCGTCCACCTGGACACGTACCACATGAACATCGAGGAGAAAAACTTCTACGACGCGGTGAAGTGCGTGGGGGACCGGCTCATGCACATCCATCTGTGCGAGAACGACCGGGGCATTCCCGGCACCGGGCTGGTCGGCTGGGACGGCCTGTTCCGGGCGCTCGGCGAACTGCGGTATGAAGGCTACGCCGCGCTGGAGTCGTTCGTCGATGTCACGGACAACATGAACACCTGGGTCTGGCGGCAGCTCGCGCCGAGCGGCGACGTGCTGGTCGAAGAGGGCACGGCCTTCATCCGCGGCATGATGGACAAGTATTTCCCGGTCACGTGATGCCGGAGGGATGGGAAGAGGGGAAATGTGATGGATCGCAAGCCATACCTGGTCATGAGCCGGATCAGCAAAACGTACCCCGGCGTGAAAGCGCTGCGGCAGGTGTCCCTGGAGGTGCGCAAGGGCGAAGTCCACGCGTTGGTGGGCGAGAACGGAGCAGGCAAGTCGACGCTGATCAAAATTCTCGCCGGCGTCGTCCGTCCGGATCCCGGCGGCACGATCGAAATCGAGGGCAAGCCTGTCGAATTCGCAAGCCCCCTCGACGCGCTCCGGCAGGGGATATCCGTCAATTACCAGGATCTCAGCCTGTTCCCGAACCTGTCCGTCGCGGAGAACATCGCCCTCGGCCATTCCGGGGGAATCATGATGAACTGGAAGGCGGCCCGGCGGATCGCGCGCGACGCGCTGCAGAGGCTCGGCGTCGACCTGGAAATCGACACGCCGCTCGAAACGCTGAGCATCGCCAAGCAGCAGCTCGTCTCGATCGCCCGGGCCATCTCCTTCGAAGCCAGGCTGCTCGTGCTGGACGAGCCGACGTCTTCGCTCTCGTCCAACGAAGCGGAGCAGTTGTTCCGGATCATCCGCGATCTGAAAGAAAGCGGCATCTCGATCCTGTTCGTCAGCCACAAGTTCGACGAGCTGTTCGCCGTGGCCGACCGGTTCACCGTGCTGCGCGACGGCGAGTACGTGGGCAGCTATGACCGGAGCGAGATAGACGAAGGCAAGCTGATCGCCCTCATGGTCGGCCGCAGCGTGGAATACGAGAAGCAGGTCCCGGACGAGCCGAACCCCGGGGAAGTGGTGCTGGACGTCAGGGGACTCGGCAAGAAGGGGCAGTTCAAGGATATCCATTTCCGGGTCCGGGCGGGGGAGATCGTCGGCATCACCGGACTGGTCGGCGCCGGCCGGACGGAGCTGGCCCAGGCGCTGTTCGGCATCGAGACGCCCGACGAAGGCGAGATCCGCCTCGGCGGCGAGCCCGTGCGGATCCGTTCGACGCGGGAAGCCGTGGAGATGGGAATCGCCTACATTCCGGAGAGCCGGCAGACGCAGGGGCTCGTCCTGCAGCAGACGATCGCCCGCAACATTACGCTGGCCGTCCTGCGGCGGCTCGCCGGCCGCTTCCGCCTGCTGGACGTCCGGCGCGAACGGGAGATCGCCGACGCGTACATGACCCGGCTGGACGTCCGGCCCAGGCTGCCGGAAATGACCGCAGACCAGCTCTCCGGCGGCAACCAGCAGAAGGTGGTCGTCGCGAAATGGCTGGCCGCGAGTCCCCGGCTGCTCATCGTCGACGAGCCGACCAACGGCATCGACATCGGGGCGAAGACGGAAATCCACCGGCTGCTGCGCGAGCTCGCCAACCAGAACATGGCGGTGCTGATGATCTCGTCGGAGCTGCCCGAGGTGCTCGCGGTGTGCGACCGGATTCTCGTCATGCGGCGCGGACGGCTCGTGGGTGAATTCGCGAACCGGGACGCGACCCAGGTGGACATCATGAACCGGGCGCTGCTCGGCGCTCCGCTGACCTTTGCGGCCGGGGAGGGGACAGGATGAAGTTTCTGAGAAGCAAGGAAGGCGGCATTTTCATCATCGTGCTGGTCCTGTTCGTCGTGCTGTCGTTTCTGAGCCCCGTCTTCCTGACCTTCGACAACCTGGTGGATGTCGTACAGACGAATGTCGTCCTCGGCATCCTGGCGATCGGCATGACGCTGGTCATCATCATCGGCGGCATCGACGTGTCGGTCGGCGCCATGACGGCCGCGGTGACCGTGCTGATCGGCAAGTTCATGGTCGAAGTCGGCCATTCGCTGCCCGTCGTGCTGCTGCTCGCCGCGGCCGGGGGAACGCTGCTGGGGGCGATCAACGGTTTCCTCGTCAGCCGGATCAAGGCGCATGCGATCGTGGTGACGCTCGGGACGCTCTCGGTCTATTCGGGCCTCACGATGTACGTGACCGGCGGCGTATGGATCAACCAGTTGCCGCAGGTCTTCCTCGATTTCGGCCGGATCCGTCTGCCCGGCGACATTCCGATCCAGATCGTGTTTCTCGTCCTGGTCGCCGCCTTCACGGCTTATTTGCTGAAATACATGCGAATCGGGCGATCCGTCTACGCGCTCGGCGGCAACATGCGGTCGGCGGAGCGCGCGGGAATCAGCGTCGCGCGCGTGCAGATGTTTGTCTACTCCTACATGGGCTTTCTGGCCGGCATCGCCGCGTTCGTGCACACGTCCATCTACCGTCAGGTCGACCCGAACGCGTTCAACGGGTTCGAACTGCAGGTGATCGCGGCCGTCGTGCTCGGCGGCGCGAACATACTCGGCGGCAGCGGACGCGTCGGCGGCACGCTGCTGGGCGTGGCGCTGCTCGCGCTGATCGGCAACGGTCTGACGCTCGCCCACGTGCCGAGCTTCTGGCACAAGGTGATTATCGGCCTGTTCATCGCCGCCGCCGTCGTGTTCGATGTCCTGCAGCGCCGGCGCATCGAGAAGCAACTCGCGAAAATCGACGTCCTGACGTCGTGAAGGGAGGGGAGAGCGCCATGAAACCGATCGTCCTGAAATCGCTTGCCGCCATCAAGCTGACCGGCTACGAGAAGATTCTGCTGGGCGTGTTCGCCTGCCTGTTCGCGCTGTTCTCCCTGACGGCGCCGAATTTCCTCTCCTCCGTCAACCTGCAGTCGATGATGGTGCAGATGCCGGAGTTCGGCCTGATCGCGCTCGGCCTGATGGTGGTGGTGATGACGGCGGGCATCGATTTGTCGGTCACCTATCTGGCGGCGCTGTCGGGCATCGCCATCGCCTGGGCGTTGGTCCAGGGCTGGCCGGTGCCGCTGGCGCTGGCCGCCGGGGCGGGCGCCGCGCTGCTCTGCGGCTCGTTCAATGCGCTGCTGATCGCCGGAACCGGCGTGTCCCCGATCGTGCTCACGCTCGGCTCGATGATCCTGTTCGAGGGAATCGCGCTCCGGCTGACGAAGGGCGGCTCGATCTCCGGATTCCCCGAGTCTTACTACCTGATCGGCGGCGGACATATCGGCCCGATACCGGTGCCGATGCTGATCTTCGCCGTCGTCGCCGTCCTGACCGCCGTCCTGCTGAACCGCACGGCCTGGGGACGCGGCGTCTTCATGATCGGCAGCAATCCGACGGCGTCGAAGTTCTCGGGCATTCCCGTCCGGAGCGTGCTGATCCGCGTCTACCTGTTCTCGGCGTTCATGGCGTTCCTGGCCG
>Ga0310826_100571_pt1 | contig 32842 bp, 32 predicted proteins | sample WT_ome_FD_201306 | JGI IMG/M metagenome (GOLD analysis project Ga0310826, IMG submission 201306) | Sorghum-adapted microbial communities enriched on wild type (WT) sorghum from Joint BioEnergy Institute, Emeryville, California, United... ... | reverse complement strand
GCGGTGAGATGGTCGTGTTTGTGGATGATGCTCTTCGTCAAGAGAATGTGATTGCCAGACTACAGATGGTTACGTACGACGTATTTCGAAACGAGCGTTCGCGTTGGGCTGTCAGATTGAATGAAGCTACCAAACGCAGACGCTTTAGGAGCAACCCCGAAAAATACTTGCTTGGGTCGAAAAGAGGTTTTGTATGTTAATTGGTCTGTCGTAGAAAAAAAAGGCGCCGGATCAGCGGGCCGTCCCGCGATCCGATGCCGCACAACGCTTCCTTATTCAATCGTGAATTCCGCCGTCAGTTCCGCGGTCAGGTCGAGACCTTCCGCCCACAGCGGCTTGACCACCCGGTATTCCCCGGGTCCGAGTTCGCGAAGATCGATCCGCAGCTCATGCGACTCGCCGGGCCACAGCATATGGGCGATGTCGATGAACGCGAGATCGAGCGGCACGGCGCGCCATTCGCCATCCGCCTTCTTCTCGATCCGGTAGTCCACCCCGAACACCAGTACGGTCGGGCCGTCGTTCGCCAGCGTCAGGACGGCGGTCTCGTCCGAATCGCCGTATACCGACCGGTCCAGCTGTGCCGAAGCGTTGATCTCGGGCGCCGGCACGCGGATCAGATCGGCGAGGGTATCCTCCACGGCGCCGTCCGGCCCCACGATCTCGGCTCCGAGCGCGTACAGCACATTCTCCCTGTCCGGCAGCGCGCCCGTGTACACGATCTCATGCGATCCGACCGGTCCCACATGGACGGTCTCGTCCACGACGACCCCGGCCGGTTCCAGATCCTCCGTCAACTCCGTGAGCCGGATGCGGATGTCGCGGTCGAGCCGGAAATCCGCCTCGTGCGCGAACAGCGATACGGAGAACTCATCGCCGGGCCGCTTCGTGCCGCCTGTCAGGCCGTACCCGAGATAGCCGCCGCCGTTGTGCAGGAACCACCTGCCGGTCGGTTCGCCGTATCCCGCGCCGGTCCGCCATTCATCGGACAACATGTCGCCAGGATGGCCGGGAGCCGACATGACGCTGGCCGAAACGCTTGTGTTCTCCGACGGTTCGCCATTCCCTTGAGCCGTCGACAGTTCGCCGTCCCGTTCGCCCGCGCCGCATCCGGCGAGCAGGGCGAGCGCCAGCAGCGGCGCGGCAAGACGACGCATCCGGTTGCGCGAATGCTTCTCCATCGTTCGCACCCCTCCCTCCGATTTCTTCACCTTCCGGACGGAAGAGAACCGGAGGAAGTTGCACGCATTTCCGGCATCACCCCGGAATCGGACTCACAGCTCCCGCACAAGCCCGGCCGCGCCGATCACGCCCGCGTTGTTGCCGAGCTCCGCGGCGACGATTTCCACGCCTTGCCGCGCCCTCTCCAGCGCGTGCGCATGGAACGCCTCGCGCACCCGCTCCAGCAGAAATTCGCCCGCCTTCGCGACGCCGCCGCCGACAATGAACCGCTCCGGATTGACGATGAGCGCGACGAGCGCCATCGACTTGCCGAGATAATGCGCCGCCCGGTCGACGATGCCGAGCGCCGTCCCGTCCCCGGCCTTCGCCGCGTCGAACACCGCTTTCGCGGTCAGCTCGCCGGCGTCCGCGAGCGACGTGCGGGCGCCCCGCCCGACCGCTTCGCGCGCCATGCGGACGATGCCGGTCGCCGACGACACCGTCTCCAGGCAACCGGTCTTGCCGCAGCCGCAGCGTACCGCCTCGGAATCGGCCACCAGCGCCATGTGGCCCAGCTCGCCGCCCATCCCGGAGAAGCCGTCGATCACCCGGCCGCCGATGACGATGCCGCCGCCCACGCCGGTGCCGAGCGTGTAGGTCACGCTGCTCGACACGCCGCGGCCCGCGCCGGACCACGCTTCGCCGAGCGCGGCGACGTTCGCGTCGTTGCTGATGCGCGCCGGCCTGCCGAGCGCCGATTCCAGGTAATCCTTGAGCCGCACGCCCGTCAGCGGCAGGTTCGCGATGAATTCGACGACGCCGCGCTCCGCGTCGATCTGGCCGGGAATTCCGGCGCCGACGCCGGCAACCCGCTCCCACGAGAACGGCGACTCCTCGACGCACCGCCGGGCGCAAGCGGCGATGTTGTCCAGCACCCGCTCGCGGCCGCGTTCCGTCTCCGTCGGGCCTTCGACCAGATGGAGCAGCTCCCCGTCCGCGCCGCACAGTCCGGCCTTGACCGCCGTGCCGCCGATGTCGAGGCCGATATAGAGTTTGTCCGTCATGTCCAGCACCCCGCGATGCCCGTGTTGATTGACCGCCTAGGCGCCGAGCATCTGCTTGCGGAAATCGCTCGGCGAAATGCCGTAATATTTCTTGAACGTCGTCGCGAACGTGGAAGCGTTCAGGTAGCCGACCCGCTCCCCGACTTCCGCCACGGACAGGGTCGTGTTGCGCAGCAGCTCGCGCGCGTGCGACAGACGCACCTTGCTCAGGTAATCCACGAACGTGACGCCGAATGTTTTCTTGAAGTAGTTGGAAAAATACTTGGGCGTCGTGTTGAACACTTCCGCCATATGGTCGAGATACAGATCTTCCATGTAGTGCAGCTCGATGTACTGGCTGATGAACGCCGGGTTCAGCTTGTCCGGCTTCGCGGCCCGGACATGGACGGCGATGTGCTCCGCCGCCTCGACCAGCAGCCGCTCCGCCAGGCCGAAGTCTCCGTCCTCCTCGAGCGCGCGATGGAACCGCCGTTCCAGCTTCCGCAGCTCGTCTCCGTCCAGCCCGGACGCTTCCGCGAGCCGGTACATGTGGTAGAACAGCGTCCGTGCGACGTGCTCCATCTGGCGCAGCCCGACGCGATGCTCGGCGTTCTTGCGCAGCGTGTCGCGAATGATCGCGCCGGCGTCCATGGTCTTGCCGCCCAGCAGGCAGTTCGACAGCTTCTCGAGCTGGTCGAGCGGCAGGTGCATGCCCCGCTGCTCCGCCCGCTCGGCGGCGTCGAGGATCGCCTCCTCCGCGTTCACCGGGCGGTTGTACATGCTCTCCCGCACTTCCTCGTACGCTTCGCGGAAATGCCCGAACTCCGCGCCGTACGCCTTGCCCAGGCAGCCCCGGATGCGCCAGCCCTCCAGAGCGCCCTGCTCCATGCCGCTCACGGCTTCGCGCACCTGGCGCAGCAGCTTCGGCCGCTCGCCGGTCTCGCGCAGCGGGAAGAGCGTCAGGAAGCGCAGCGCCCGCACGTGGACGACGATCGCGTCCGGCCGCGCGTTCCGCAGCTCCTTCTGCAGCATGGCCGACAGCGTCTCCGCCGGGATCATCTCCCGTTCGGGCGACGTGCGCTCGAGCAGCAGCGCCCCCATGACGAAGTGCCGGTGCGGCAGCAGATCGGGCTTGAACTTCTCGAGCTCCCGCTCCTGCTCCTCCGAACAGGGCGGCTCCTCCAGCGCGCGCAGGAACGCGACGCGGCGCAGCTCGTTCTCGAGGAACTGCTGCTGGCCGCGGAATTGCTGGTTCTCCGCCTGCAGTTTCACGATGCCGCTGTAGATTTTCCGAAAATCGTTGCCCTTGCTGCTCCCTCCGCCGAGCAGGCGCAGGATGTTCCGGACCGGCCGGTGCAGGTAGACGCTCAGCAGCGCGGACAGGAAATGATGGAACGGTTCGCCCGCGTGACGGAATCCAGATTCTGGAACTGGTACGGCACCCGGTCGATGTAGATGAAGCCGTTGTATTCCGACTGATAGACATGGTACTCGTAATTTTCCCGCGTGAGCGACGTCTCGCCCTGCGCGTTCGGTCGGGTGGTGTTGATCACTTCGACGAGATCCCGGTTCGAGCCGGTCCCCATCAGCACCTGGCGATTCTGGTCCATGACGACCAGCGACGCGCCCGGAATGAGCGAGACCCGGTTCACCTGCTGCAGCAGCGCGTCGACATCGACGAGCACGACGATGTTCTTCTTGGACAGCGACATGCGGTTGCCGCCCGTGACGACCATCAGCTTCTTCGTCCGGTATTCCTGCGTCTGGCCGGTGAGCACCGTGTAGTCCTCGGCCGGGAACACCTGCATGTCGTGTTTGCTGCGCAGGAACTTCAGCCAGTACTGGCTGTCGTAGACCGGATGGCGGTATTTCTGCTCGAACAGATGCTTCAGACTGCTCGTGCCCGTCGACGTGATCGCGAGGGGAACATTGTCGTAGAAGACAATGACGTCCTCCACCACGTCGTGGGAGGACATCAGGGACTCGACCTGACGCTGCAGGGTGTACACCCTGGACATGTCGATCGAGCCGTCGCTCGCGAGCAGGTTGTCGTAGGGCAGGCTGTGGATCGTGTAGATCAGATTGTTGACCGCCCTGAAGCTGTCGTCGAACGTCTGGATCATGTATTTGACGGACAGGGAGTTGTGGTCCACCATCTGATCGTAGATGTCGGAGATCGAATTGCGGTGAATGACCCAGTTCGACGCCGACATCACGAGGATGACGAGCAAGAGCGCCCCGAACACCTGCAGCACACCCAGACTGGAAACCCATCTCTTCATGTCAGTCCAAAAACCCCCCCGGCTCGTCGCGCGCTTTCCGTCCAACCGTCAAACCGCCTCCGTACCGCCTCTCTTACCCTTTCTCCGCTCCGAGCATGACTCCTTTTGCGAAATATTTCTGGGCGAACGGATAGATCATCAGGACCGGAATCATCGACAGCACGATCGTCGCGTTCTTCAGCGCCTGCGGCGCCAGCGCGGCGGCGTCGACCAGGTTCGAGCGGTTGCCCTCGTTGAAGATCAGCATGTCCCGCAGCACGACCTGGAGCGGATACTTGAGCGAATCGTTCAGGTAGATCATCGGGATGAAGTAGCTGTTCCAGTGGCCCATGAAGTAGAACAGGCCGATCGAGGCGAGCGCCGGCTTGGCCAGCGGGATGATGATGCTGAACAGGATCCGGAACTCGGACGCGCCGTCGATGCGCGCGGCTTCGCGGATCTGCGTCGACATGCTCTCGTAGAACGACTTCAGGATGATCAGCTCGAATGTCCAGATCGCGTTCGGAATGACCAGCGCCCAGAACGTGTCGATCATGCCCAGCTTCTGCACGAGCAGATAGTTGGGGATGATGCCCGGGTTCAGGAACATGGTCACGATGATGAGCAGCATGAACCATTTCCGTCCGAAGAAATCCCGCTGCGAGAGCGGATAGGCGGCGACGGCCGTCATCAGCAGGTTGATCGAGGTGCCGAGCGCGGTGTAGAAAACCGAGTTCAGGTACGCCCGCGGAATTTTGCCTTCGGACAGCACCTTCGCGTAGGCGTCCAGGTTCAGGCCCTTCGGCCAGAGGAACACCTTGCCCTGCACCACGTACGCCGTCTCGCTGAGTGAAACCACAAGAATATACCACACCGGGTAGAGCGTTGCAATGGCGACGCAAATCAGCAGCAGCCCGTTGACGAGGCTGAACAGCGAGAATCTGGGTTGGCCTACCACAATCCCCGACCTCCCAACCGTCTGCTGACGAAGTTCGCCGCGAGGAGCATGACGAGCGCCACGAGCGCTTCGAAAAGACCGACCGCGGCCGCGTAGCTGTAGTTCGACTCAAGCAGCCCCTTGCGGTAGACGAAGGTCGAGAACACGTCCGCCACCTCGTAGGTCATCGGGCTGTAGAGGAGCAGCACCTTCTCGTAGCCGACCCGGATCATGGAGCCGGTCTTCAGGATGAACATGACGACGATCGTCGCCATGACGCCGGGAACCGTGATGTGCCGCATCATGTGGTAGCGGTTGGCGCCGTCCACCCTGGCCGCCTCGTAGAGCGTCGGATCGATGCTCGCGATGGCCGCCAGGTAGATGATCGACTCGTACCCCATGTTCGCCCAGATCTCCGAGATGATGTAGACCGGGCGGAACCAGGCCTTCTCGCCGAGGAAGTAGATCGGCTCGAAGCCGAACGCCTGGATGATCCGGTTGACGATGCCGTGCGTCGGCGACAGGAAGTCGATGATCATGCTGCAGATGATGACGACCGACAGAAACGCCGGCAGGTAGCTGAACGTCTGGACCGATTTCTTGAACCATTTGAGCCGGACTTCGTTCAGCATGAGCGCCAGCAGGATCGGGAACGGAAAACTGCAGATGAGCGTCAGGAAGCCGAGCAGCAGGGTGTTGCGGAACAGAAGCGTGAAGTCGTTGCCGCCGAAAAACTTCTCGAAATGCTTCAGACCCGCCCACGGGCTGTCCCAGATGCCCTGGAACACGCTGTAGTCCTTGAACGCGATGAGGAGTCCGTACAGCGGTCCGTAACGAAAGATCAGATAGAATGCGAGGCAGGGAATGAACAGGATCAACAGCTGCCGATCCCGCTTGATGTGCTTCCACGCCGCGGCCAGCCTGGAGGGCTTGCTCACGGCGTTCCCGGCCTGTCTGGCAGCGGACTCCATCCTGTCTCCTCCTTGGGAAAAAGAAAAATCGATGGTCCGTATCGGAGAACCGCTCCGCGTTCCATGCTCCGCGCCCCGTCCTTCACAACGCGGGGGACACCCGGGTCCCTCGGGATTCCGGGCGCCCCCGATTGCGTAGACTTGCGGCCGGAGTCCGATGGCGCTTCGGACCGGTTATTGCGCAACCATGGCGTTGTAGCGTTGCTGCGCCGTGTTGAAGATTTCGATGAATTCGTCAACGCCGAGCTTCTTCGCGTTCTGCAGCCAGGCTTCCCATTCCTTGTCGCCGGCCGACTTGTCGAGGATGTAGTTGGCGTTGAATTCGGCGGCCGCCTTCTCGAGCGAAACCTGGAGCTCGGCGATCCGCGAGTTCTCGTCGTCGGTGAAGTTCAGCTTCGGATCGAGCGGCTCGAACTTGCCTTGCGAGATCATCATGTCCTGGGCTTCCTGCTCGCGCTCCGTGAAGTTGTAGTAGACGCTTCTGTGGTCCGGACGCAGGTACATGCCTTCGAGCCAGAGGCCGTACTTCTGCTCGAGCACCTTGATGTCGATCGCCTGGCCTTCCAGCTCCGGATAGACCGGCTTGCCGTTCTCGTCGAAGTGGAACGTCTCGCCTTCGACGCCCATCGTGACGAGCGAGCCGCCGGACGGGCTGGTCAGGTAGTCGAGCAGCTTCAGCGCGACTTCCTTGTTCTTGTTGTTGGCGACCGCGATGCTGAAGTCGTCGATGCGCGGCAGCGTGCGGATGTTGCCCGTCGGACCGATCGGGTTCGCGTAGCGCAGGTCGTAGTCCGGATTCTGGTCCTTGACCTGGTTGTAGAACAGTTCCATCCGGCCGATCCAGTCCCACGTGACGAACGCCTTGTCCGTCGTCATCTTCGCGCTCCAGGAATCCTGCGTATCCGTCAGGAACTCCGGATCGAGCAGGCCTTCGTTGTACATCTTCTTCATCAGGTCGAGCATGTCTTTGTGCTGCTGCGTCGTCGGCGCGAACTTCCACGTGCCGTCGTTCTCGTCGTAATACGCCGGGTAGCTTGCGCTGCCGATGCCCCAGCCGTATGCCCAATCCTTGAAGATCGTCTCCTTCGTCTTCGACGCGTACGGATAGGAGTCCGGATACAGTTCCTTCAGCTTCTTCAGCGCTTCATAGAACTCTTCCGTGTTCGTCCACGGCTGGATGCCGTGCTTGTCGAAGATGTCCTTGCGGTACATGAAGCCGTGGTTCACGGCGCGCTGCATGTCGTAGATCGGCCAGGTGTAGATCTTGCCCTGCTCGTCGCCGTAGGAGGCGATGACCCACGGATTTTCCTCGATGTACAGCTTCCTGAAGTTGGGCAGCATGTCGAGGTAGTCGTTGATCGCGACGACCGCGCCCTGCTGGCCGAGCTTCCGCAGTTCGGCCTGGGTCAGGCCGTGGAAGATGTCCGGCAGCTTGCCCGACGCCACGGTCACCCGCAGCTTCTCGGCGTAGGTTGCGGACGAATAGACCTGGAAGTTGACCTTGATGCCGGTGCGCTTCTCGATTTCCGTCGCGATCAGCTTGCCGTCGACCGGCTCGTCGCCGACCAGCATCCAGGTGATTTCCGTCGGCTTGTCAACCAGCGGCAGTTGGAGCCCGCCGGTGTCGCCGTATCGGGATTCGGTCCCGGCCGAACCGGAGCCGGCGTCCGACGTGCCGGAACCCGAATTCGACGAACCCGAACTGGAAGAACCCGTATTGGAAGAACCCGTTGCGGAAGACGAATTGCCGCTTCCGCCGTCTTTGTTGCCGCCGCCGCATGCCGCGACCAGCAGGGCGATCATGGACAGCAACAGGAGTACCACCAGCAGACGCTTTTGCTTGTGCATGCTTTCCCCTCGCTTCTGTTATGTGTGAATCTTCAAAGCTTCCGTTATGAGCGTGTGGACCTTCAGAACGGCTTCACTGCCGTCGAACCGCGACCTTTCTTATCTGTTGATCTGTAGCCCCGCACACCCCCCTGATGATCCGGCGCTCCCGCTGGCCGCTTCCGTCAAGCCGGAGGGCTTGACTTTTTTTGACGCGGGCTTGCCGTTGCCGTCGACACCCATTGTAGCGACGGGGGGTGGAACGGGAAATAAAACGTTTTCATCAAGCCGGCAAAGCCGCAAACCGCGAAGGGGCGAAAAACCGAAAAACCCGCTTGCATCAAGGGTTTTCGGGACGTGGAAAAAGCAAAAGCGGTGGAAATAGCGAAACTTCACACCACCATGACACCCTTTTCGGTCACATTGCGACAGGTCCATTTATTGTCTCTAATAGAAACAAAAAGCCGGGCGGACCGGCTGTTCGGATGCGGCTGTTCGGCAGGCGATTCGCGGCGGTTTTCGGTGATTCGCGACAGGTTGCTCCGGGTTGCGACGGGTTGCTCCGGGTTGCGACGGGTTGCTCCGGGTTGCGATGGTTTGCACCGGATCGCGGCGGATTGCACCGGGTCGCGGCGGATTGCTCCGGGTCGCGATGGTTTGCACCGGGTTGCGGCGGTTTGCTCCGGGTTGCGGCGGTTTGCTCCGGATTGCGGCGGCTTGCGGCGGTTTGCGCCGGAATGCGCCGGTTATTCGGATTTTGCCGCCGCCGGAGCGTTTCCCCTGCCGAGCAGGAACGTGAAGCGGTAGATCTGGCGCGGGCGGCCCCTGGACAGCTTCTCCATGTCGACGACCTTGACGAGTCCGTTGTCCGCCCAGGCCTGCAGCAGCCGGTGCGCGCTTCGGATCGTGATGCCGAGCACGTCCGCCAGTTCGTGGGCCTTGTAGTCGTATTTGCCCGTTTTCGACGTATGGGTGAGCAGCTTGCTCAGGTACGCGCTCGTCATGCCCGCGTTCTCGGCCTTCCGGATCAGCTCGGCGTCCGTCGGCGGCAGCACGGCCTGCACGGGATCGGACATCTCGAGCGGCCCGATCAGCGTCTGGTCCTCGCGGATGATGAAGCACGCGTTGCCGCCCGCCTCCCGCGACTTCCTAAGCGCCGCGCGCGCGTTCATGCCGGCCTCGTTCGCCGACGCGCCGAAGCCGACGCCGAGGCTCAGCGTGATGCCGTAGGACGACCGGGCGTCCTTCGCGAGGTAAATCGTCTTGTAGCCACCCGTCTCCCGTTCGAAAATGCCGCGCGTCGTGAAGAACAGGTACTCCCCTTCGCCGATCTGCGTCAGGTACCCGTCCAGCGACTCGACATAGTTCAGCACCATCCGGTGGATGTCCAGCTTCAGCTTCTGCACCTCAAGCTCGCTGCTCTTCTTCAGCACGAGGCTGCCGAAGTCGTCGACGGCGAGCATGCCGACGACGATCTGCGATTCCTTGTTGCGGCGCGACTCCGTCGAGAGCAGCGCCCGCTCGAGCGCCACGATCATGTCCTGCTCCGACGGGACGAGATGCTCCACCGGAATCTGCCGGGCCTCGAGTTCCTCCGCGACCGCGGCGACGCCGGTGACGGCCAGCGAGCTCGCGCCGGACGCCGCCTGCTGGATGTGGAACGCGGCCAGCTTGTCCGGCGACGCCCAGGCGGGCCCGTTGTAGACCGTCACGCGGATGTCCTCGAGGCCGAGATCCCGCAGCGTGCGCGACACCATCGTCTTCGTCAGCGTGTCGACGGAGATGCCCACGCTCAACCTGCCCGTCTGGAGCGCGCGGAACAGCGCCTTGTACAGTCCCGCCCCGGTCAGCGGCGCCTGGACGACCGGCACGGACGCGTGCACCCGCTCCTTCACCAGCCGGTGCGCCACCGGCCCGAACACGAAGAGCACCTCCGTCTCCTTCGCGAGCGCCTCGGCGTGCGCCGGCGCCTCCTCCACCTTCCCGATCTCGCGGACAACGGGGCGCAGCGTCGGAAATTCCTTGATGACCGCCATCAGTTTCTTCACGACATCGGAGGCGCCGATGACTCCGATTTTGATTTGCATGTATGCCCGTCCTTTCCAAAGCATTTAAGGTTGAAATTTATTTAAGACAAGATAAAGACTGTGTCATTTTATGATATAATAGGTTTCGGACGAGTTGTCAAACGCAATATTTTCAGGACAGGACAAGGAGCGTGTACCGGCTTGAACATTCAGGTATTTGCATCCGGAGAACAACTGGACGAGGCTTGCGCCGATCTGATCGGCGGCATGATCCGCATCAAGCCGCGCGCCGTGCTCGGACTGGCGACGGGAGGAACGCCGCTCGGCGTCTACCGGCGCCTGATCGACGATTACCGGAACGGATTGGTCAGCTTCCGGCACGCGACGTCGTTCAACCTGGACGAGTACGTCGGTCTGCCGGAAGACCATCCCGAGAGCTATCACGCCTACATGCGGAAAAATCTGTTCGATCATATCGACCTGCCGCTCTCCCGCGCCCATCTGCCGAACGGCAACGCCGCCGATCTTGCGGCGGAATGCCGCCGGTACGACGCGCTGATCGAGGAGGCCGGCGGCATCGACCTTCAGCTGCTCGGCATCGGGCACAACGGCCATATCGGCTTCAACGAGCCGGACCGGGAGCTGGCGACCGGCACCCACGTCGTCGAGCTGGCCGAGGAGACGCGGCGGGCGAACGCGCGGTTCTTCCGCTCCATCGACGAGGTGCCGAGGAAGGCGATCACGATGGGCGTGGGGACGATCCTGAAGGCCCGGACGATCGTGCTCATCGCGAAGGGCGCGGACAAGGCGGACATCGTGCGGCAAGCGCTGGAAGGCCCGATCACGACCGATTGCCCGGCCTCCCTGCTGCAGACCCATCCGCGTCTGATCGTGCTGCTGGACCGGGGCGCGGCGGCGAAGCTGTCGCCGGCTTCGCTGAACGCGGCGGCATTGCCGGAGGAAAGGAAGGTATGACCGTGAGCGGCATGCTGATCGAGAACGCGCTTATCGTGCCGGAAACGGGGGAACCTTTTGCCGGTTGGCTGTACATGAAGGAAGGCGTCATCGCCGCGCTGGGCGGGGCGGATCAGCCGCCGCCGCCCGAAGCGGCCCGCGCGGACAGGATAGACGGCGAAGGCGGCTGGGCGCTGCCGGGATTCATCGATCTGCACGTCCACGGCGGCGCGGGCTGCGACTTCATGGACGCCGATGCGGCGAGCCTGCGCGCGATCACCCGGTTCCACGCCCGCCACGGGACGACCGGGATGCTGGCGACGACGCTGACCGCGTCGAAGGAGCGGCTCGACGCGGCGCTCGAGGCCGCCGCCCGCTTCATGGCTTCGCCGATGCCGTACGCGCAGCTGCTCGGCGTCCATCTGGAAGGGCCGTTCGTGAACGTGAAGTGGAAAGGCGCGCAGAACCCCGCCCACATCGTTCCGCCGCGCCTCGACTGGCTCGAGGATTGGACGAACCGCTGGCCCGGGCTGATCAAGATCCAGACGCTCGCGCCCGAAATCGAAGGCGCCCTCGAATACATCGGGCGCCTGAACGAATGCGGTATTGTGCCCGCCTGCGGGCATACGGACGCGCGGCTGGCCGACATCCGGGCGGCCGCCGCGTACGGGCTGCGCCACGCGGTCCATACGTTCAACGCGATGCGTCCTTATCACCATCGGGAGCCGGGCACCGTCGGCGCCGTGCTGACGGACGACCGGATCAAGGCCGAGATCATCGCCGACGGCCACCACGTCCATCCCGCGGGGCTGGAGTTGCTCATCCGCGCGAAGGGCGCCGCGAACGTCATCCTCGTCACCGACGCGATGGCCGCGGCGGGCATGCCCGACGGCGAGTACGAGCTGGGCGGCCTGTCCGTCGTCATGAAGGGCGGCGTCGCCCGGCTGCGCGATTCGGACCATCTCGCGGGCAGCACGCTCACCATGCTCGACGCGTTCCGCTTCGTGATCGAGCGGGTCGGCGTGTCCGTCGCCGACGCGAGCCGGATGGCGAGCCTCAATCCCGCCCGGCAGATCGGGGTCGATCGCGTGACCGGGTCGCTCGCGCCCGGCAAGCGGGCGGACGTCCTGCTGCTCGGCGCGGATTTCGGGCTCCGGCGCGTCTGGATCGGCGGTCAGGAGCCCGGGCTGTAGCGCAGCAGCGCGCCGATTGCCCCGGGCGCGCCCTGGGCGCAGGCGGCGTACGCTTCCTCCGCGCGCTCGAGCGGCACTTCGTGCGTGATCAGGGGCGCCACGGCGATGCGTCCTTCCGCCAGCAGGCGGACGAATTCCGCGACGTTGCGCCCTTCGGTCCAGCGCACGTAGCCGATCGGGTAGTCCTTGTTCTCCTTCTCGTAGACCGCGTCATAGCGGCCCGGTCCGCCGGCGCGCGAGATGAGCACCCGCACTTCCTTGTCGAACATGGCGGCGCGGGAGAACGACATGGAGAGGTCGCCGACGATGACGATTTTTCCCCGGTCCCTGAGCCATTCCATCGCCTGGTTGATGAGCGCTTCGCCCGGTCCGCCGGCGCACAGCAGCACCGCGTCCGCCCCGGCTCCGCCGGTGATCGCGGGCAGATCGCGCGCAAGATCGGCCGGATCGGTGTAGACATGGCGGACGCCCCGCTCCCGCAGACTGCCCGCCCGCTCCGCGCGCACGTCGATCCCCGCGGTGCGGAGCGCGGCGGCGTTCGCGATCTGGGCGATCAGATTGCCCAAGATGCCCAGTCCGACGACGACGACCGATTCCCCGAACTGCGGCTCCGCCGTGCGCAGCGCGTGGATGGCGATCGCGCCCAGCCCCGCGAACGCGGCCTCCCTCGGGTCCACATGCTCCGGCACCTTCGCGGTCAGGTTGACCGGCACGGCCAGCCGTTCGGCATGCCGCACATAGGGCGCGCCGTAGCAGGCGAGCCGGTCGCCGGGCCCGATCCCGTGGACGCCCGGACCGACGCGCTCCACGATGCCGACCGCGCTGTAGCCCAGGACGACGGGTTGGTCGCTGCTTCTTGCGGTCATGGCGAGCTCGGTGCCCGGGCTGACGGCGGAATACTCGGTGCGGAGCAGCACATGGCCGGACGCCGGCTCGGGCTCGCCCAGCTCCGTGATGATGATGCGGCCGTTCCGGGCCGCGACGGCTTTCATCGAACGTCTTCCTCCTTCTCGTCGAGGCCGAGCTCGGCCCCGTCCGACAGCAGTTTCTGTTGCAATTCGCGGATCGGCACTTCCGCGGCCGAAAGGCCTCCAGCCGCCGCGATGGCCGCCGCCGTTCCCGCCGCCTGGCCGACGGCCATGCAGCTCGGCGTGAGCCGCGCGGTCGCCTGCGCCTCGTGGGTCGCCGACAGGCAGCGGCCGGCCAGCAGCAGGTTGTCCACGCCGAGCGGCACGATCGACCGGTACGGGATGTCGTAGGCGCCGCCGTTGCGGATCATGCCGGTGGTGACGCCGCTGCCCGACGGATTGTGGATGTCGATCGGATAGCCGCTGCGCGCGACGCAGTCGTCGAACCGCCGGCCCGCGAGCACGTCCTCGCCCTTCAGCGTGTACAGGCCGCGGATGCGCCGCGTCTCGCGCACGCCGATCTGCGCGCCGACCTGGGCGAGCTGCGCCCGGCCGAATCCCGGAACGCGTTCGCGGAAGAACCGCTCCAGCATGAGCGCCTGCCGGCGCCCCTCGAGCTCCGCCTCCGTGAGCTGCTCCGCGCGCGTCGGGTCGAGCCCGGACACGCGCGACACATTGATCAGCGCCTCGTCTTCCCGCGGCCCGATGAAGAACAGCAGGCCTTCCCGCGCGATCGGCAGCTCCGCCCGCTTCCAGATCGAGTAGAATCCCATGACGCCCGTCAGCGGAATCCGGTCCAGCTCCGCGATCAGCGACCGCTCGTAGAATTCTTCCGGATGCCGCTTCATGTAGGCCTTGATCTTCTCGACATCCACGCCCCGCATGCGGAACTTCATCGTCATCGGCTGCACCCGGCCTTCCCGGTTGCCCTGTTCCCAGGGCGCGCCGGCCATGTGCGCGATGTCGCCGTCGCCCGTGGCGTCGACGAACATTTTCGCCCGGAGCGCCATCGATCCGGACTTGTTGCGCAGGGTGACGCACTCGATGCGGCCCGCCCGCGCCACGACGTCGTCGGCCCATGTGTGAAGCAGCAGCCGCACGCCGGCTTCCTTCAGCATCTCGTGCGCGAGCACCTTGTACGCTTCCGGCTCGAACGGCGTCAGCGTATGGACGAACCCGATCGTGTCCCGCAGATGGCCGGGCGAGGCGCCGCGTTCGACCAGCCGGTCCACGATCTCCTGCGCGATGCCGCGGATCGCCTGCCGGCCGGATTCCGTGTGGAACGTCATCCATGGATAGACGAGAGCGGCCGTCGACATCCCGCCCAGGAAGCCGTAGCGCTCGACCAGCGCCGTCCTCGCGCCGGCGCGCGCCGCGGCGATCGCGGCCGCGATTCCGGCCGGGCCGCCGCCGAGCACCGCCACATCATACATGCGCGCTTCGCCTCCTTCCAGCATGTCGCTTGCCCATCGTTACCCGTTGCCCAGCGCCTTGCGCGCGATGTTCGCGAGCAGGGCGGCCCCGGTCGGGATGCAGTCTTCGTTCAGCACATATTTCGGATGGTGAAGCCCGAAGGCCGTCTCCGCGTTCCGCGCGGGCCCCGAGCCGAGCCAGAAGAAGCAGCCCGGCACCCGCCCGAGGTAAACCGAGAAGTCTTCACCGGCCATCGTCGGCGCGGCCGGTCCGCGGTTGGCTTCGCCGATCGTCTCGTCCGCCGCCTCGTCGACCACGCGCGTCTGCGGCTCGTGGTTGACGAGCACCGGCGTCTGGTCGATGACGCGGACCTCCGCCTTGCAGCGGAACCCCGCCGCGATTCTCGTCACAAGCCGCTCCACACGCTCCGGCATCCGCGCCTTCACCCGCGGGTCGAACGTGCGGATCGTGCCGGTCAGCTCCGCGCGGTGCGGGATGACGTTGTTCGCGTCGCCCGCCTGCAGGCTGCCGATCGTGACGACCGCCGCGTCGAAGGGCGACAGCTCGCGGCTCGCGATCGTCTGCAGCGCCATGATCACATGGGAGGCGCAGACGACCGGGTCCACGCATTGGTCCGGAATCGCGCCGTGGCCGCCCTTGCCCTCCAGGCGGATCTCGAGCCGGTCGACCGAGCCCATCATCGGGCCGGCGCAGGTGGCGATCCGGCCGGCCGGCAGCGTCGGCAGGTTGTGCAGGCCGTAGATCTCCGCGACGCCTTCGAGCGCGCCGTCCGCGATCATCGCCTTCGCGCCGGCGTTGATCTCCTCCGCGGGTTGAAAAATGAACCGCACGTTGCCCTGCAGCCGGTCCGCCATCCGGACCAGCAGCTTCGCCGCGCCGAGCAGCATCGCCGTGTGCGCGTCATGGCCGCAGGCGTGCATCACCCCCGGCCGCGCGGACGCGAATTCCAGGCCGGTCTCCTCCCGGATCGGCAGCGCGTCCATGTCGGCGCGTAGCGCGACCGTCTTGCCCGGGCGGCCGCCCGCCAGATCTGCGACGACGCCGTGGCCGCCGACGCCCGTTCGCACCGCGAGGCCCAGCTTGCCGAGCTCGCGGGCGACCAGCGCGGCGGTCTCCGTCTCATGCAGGCTCAGTTCGGGATAGCGATGCAGATGGCGGCGGATCGCGACCAGCTCGTCGGCCAGCCGCATCGCGTCAAAAAGCGTTGCGTCCATTATACCTCATTCCTTCTTTCCAGCCGGATCGCTTGCGTGATCTTCTGTCCGGTCGGCGTCCGGGCGAGGCCGCCGCGCGCGGTCTCCCGGTAAGCTTCGGGCATCCGGCTGCCGACCTCCAGCATGACGCCGATCACCTCGTCGGACGGGATGACGCTCCGCACCCCGGCCAGCGCCATGTCGGAAGCCGCCAGCGCGGTCACCGCCCCGAAGCCGTTGCGAACGATGCAGGGCACCTCCACCAGACCGGCCACGGGATCGCAGATGAGGCCGAGCGCGTTCTTCAGCGCGAGTCCGACCGCGTGCACCGCCTGCTCCGGCGTGCCGCCGCGCAGCTCGGTCAGGGCGCCGGCCGCCATTGCGACGGCCGAGCCGATCTCGGCCTGGCAGCCGCCCTCCGCGCCCGAGATGAACGAATTGTTCGCGATCACGTAGCCGATGGCGCCGGCGCTGAACAGGCCGTACACCATCCGCTCGTCCGTCCAGCCGAACCGCTCCTGGACGCTGACGAACACGCCGGGGATGATGCCGCACGAGCCGGCCGTCGGCGTCGCCACGATCCGCCCCATCGAGGCGTTCACCTCGGACACGGCCAGCGCGTACGCCATCGCCTTGCCCGCCTCCGGACCGAGCGAGGACGCGCCGGCCCCCAGATAGTCCCGGACCCGCCGCGCGTCGCCGCCCGTCAGGCCGCTGCGCGAGACCGGAGCCTCCTCGATGCCGCGGCGGACCGCTTCCTTCATCACGAGGTAGTAGTCCCGCATCCGGCCGAAGACTTTTGCCTCCGGCTCGTCCGTCTCCCTCGCCTGCTCCGCCAGCATCAGCCGCCCGATCGTGACGCCTTCCCGCCCGCACAGCCCGACCAGTTCATCCAGGCTCGAAAATCTCATTCGCCTCACCCTTCCTTATCGCGCCTACGCCTTGCCCGCCGGCGGAACCATGCGCACCCGGCCGACCCCGCGCAGGCCGGCGATGCGCCCGATCTCGTCCGGACCGGGCCGCTGATCCAGCTCCAGCACGGTCAGCGCGCTGCCGTGGCGCGACGTCCGGTCGACCTCCATGCAGCCGATGTTGACCCCGGCCGCGCCGAGAATCTCCGCGATCTCCGCGATCATGGCGGGCCGGTCGTCGTGGAACACCAGCAGCGTCGGATAATCGGCCGAGAACTTCACTTCGAAGCGATTGACTTCCGTGATCGCGATGTTGCCGCCGCCGTGGGAGCACCCCGTCACGCTGTCCTCGCGGCCGCCGCCGCGCAGGACGATCGTCGCCGTGTTCGGATGGGCGTTCGGGCGGCTCGCCGTACGGAACGAGACGCGGATGCCGGCCCGCTCCGCGTGCCCAAGCGCCTCCCGGATCCGCTCGTCGTCCGGGCCGAAGCCGAGAATTCCCGCCACGATCGCGAGATCCGTGCCGTGGCCGCGCCCCGTGGCGGCGAACGATCCGTAAAGCGCGATCTCCGCCTCCTCCGGCAAGGCGCCGAATATGGCCCGGGCCGTCAGGCCAAGCCTGACGGCGCCGGCGGTGTGCGAGCTGGACGGACCCACCATGCTCGGACCGATGATCGAGAACACATCCTTGTAACGCATGCCCGATCCTCCCGCGCCGCGTCGCGTGTCAGTCGCCCAGCCACTCGTCCAGATGCGCGGCGACAAAGTCGTCGTCGTTCAGGTGCGGGTAGTCCCGGCAGACGCGGTCGATTTCCTCCGCCTGTCCGGGGGACAGCGTCTCGTGCGGGTTCAGGCACCAGGTGCCCTTCATGAGCCCCTGCCGGCGGAGCACTTCGTGGATGCCGGGGATGCAGCCCGCGAACCCGTGGGCGGGATCGAAGAAGGCGGCGTTCGCATCCGTCACCTGGATCGCCCGGGTGAGCAGCTCGCCCGGAATCGCGTCCCGGCCGCGCGCCGCCTTGATCTCCTCGAGCAGCTCCACGGCCTTCCGCGTCCAGACCGCCCAGTGGCCCAGCAGGCCGCCGACGATGGACTTGCGGACCTTGGCGCCGTTCACTTCGAACTCGCAAGTCGTCAGCAGATCGGCCACAATATTGTCGTCGTTGCCCGTGTACAGCGCGATCTCGTCGCGCCTGTCCGACGCGCAGACGGCGCGGACGACGTCGATCGTCTGGTAGCGGTTGAACGGCGCGATCTTGATCGCCACCACGTTCGGGATGTCGGCCAGCCGCCGCCAGAAGTCGTAGGTGAACACCCGGCCGCCGACGGCGGGCTGCAGGTAGAAGCCGACGACGGGAAGGACGTTTGCCACCCGCCGCGTGCGCTCGAGCAGCGCCTCCTCGCTCCAGCCGGCGAGGCCGCCCATGCTGAGCAGGCCGGCGTCGTAACCGAGCGAAGCGGCGAGCTCCGCCTCCTTCAGCGCCTGCTCCGTCGGGCCGCAGACGCCCGCGATCTTCAGGAACGGCCGGCCGGGATTCGCCCGGTCGACTTCCTCGGCGGCGAGCCGCAGCACGGGCTCGAGCAGGTTGTGCCCGGGGTCCCGGATTTCGAACTGCGTCGAGTGGACGCCCACCGCGACGCCGCCCGCCCCGGAGGCGATGTAGTAGCGCGTGAGCGCCCGCTGATGCCGCTCGTCCAGCTTCCGGTTCTCATCGAGCGCGAGGGGATGGGCGGGAATGACCAGTCCGTCGTGCAGCGCCCGCAGCTTCTCGGGAGACAGCGTTCTCGCAGCTTGCGTCATCTCAGAATTTCCCCTTCCTCTCCTGGAAATGCGTCGGCTTGTTCCACGTCTTGCCGCCCGCCTGCACCCATTCGGCGATCCAGTCGATCATCTGCAGCAGCGACACCCGCGGGTAGCCGAACAGCTGGAACGACTTCGCCGCGTTGGAGAGCAGCGCCGTATCCGATTCCTGGCCCTCGAAAATCGGCTCCTTGCCGAACCGTTCGCCGAATTTGCGCGCCGCCCAGCGGACCGACATCGTCTCCGGCCCGGTCACGTTCAGGATCGCCGGCGGCGTCTGGCACGCGGTGAGGCAGCGCAGCGCGATGGCGTTCGCGTCCCCTTGCCAGATGACGTTGGCGTGGCCCATCGTCAGGTCGATCGCGCGCTCCTCGCAGACCGAGCGGGCGATCTCGAGCAGCACGCCGTACCGCATGTCGATCGCGTAGTTCAGCCGGTAGATGAGCATCGGGGTGCCGTTTTTGTGCGAATGGTAGGTAAAAATGCGCTCGCGTCCCAGGCACGACTGCGCGTACTCGCCGATCGGCTCCGGCGCCACGCTCTCGTCCGCGCCTCCGCCGTGGATCGACGTGAACGGGTACACGTTGCCCGACGAGAAGACCACGATGCGCGAATCCTTGTACCGCTCGGCCACCCGGCCGGGCAGGTACGCGTTCATCGCCCAGGCCAGATGCTCCTTGCCCGTCGTGCCGAACTTGTAGCCGACCATGTAGATCACGTTGGCCGCGTCCGGCAGATTCTTCAATTCGTCTTCGTTCAGAATGTCGGCGGCGATGATCTCGACGCCGCTTCGCTCCAGATCCTCGCGGACTTCGGCGTCGGAGAAGCGCGACACGCCGATGACCCGCTTGTTCAGCCCGCCTTCGCGAATCGCGCGCACCGCGAGCTTCGCCAGGCTCGGCCCCATCTTGCCGCCGGCCCCCAGAATGATGATGTCGCCGTCAACGCTCGCCAGATCCCGGATCAGTTCCTCCGAAGGCTCCGACAGCCTGGCTTCGAGTTCCTCGACCGTTCTCATGATTTCTCCTCCTTGACGCTGTGCAGCGGTTGTCTCAACGTTCCCATCCCCATCATAGCGCCCATGTTGATATAAGGACAGGACTTTATTGTGTCTTTATATTGGCGCAAAAAAAGCCGTGCCCCGGCCGCGCGGCAGTTCAGCTTAACGCCGGATTTCGGTCGTCTTTCGACGCTCCGCGGCAACGCTGTAACGTGGTATCCTTGTTGCAGCGCCTGTGCGCGGGCTCCGAACCCCGCTGTAACGCGGTATCCTCGCTACAGCCCGACGAATTAGAGGCTGCCCGGCCGGACAGCCCCAACCATCAAACCGCTCCGAAGCGAATCATCTTCCCGCCGGACTCGCGGCTCTCGTTCGCCGCCTCGAGAAAGCGGATGATCTCGATCGTCTCTTCCGCATCAACCCCCGGCCGTCCGGTCCGGAACATCTCCAGCACCCGCCGGAGCATGGCGGCGTAGAGCGGCATCAGATCGGCGGGCGCCTCGACGAATTCGATGCGGTCCGTCCGGTGGATCAGCGCGCCGAACGCGGAGCTGCCCGCCCGGTTGCCGCGCACCGTGCCGATCCGGCCGTCCGCCCAGGTGCCGACGATCAGGTCGTGGTCCTCCACGGCGATCGCGCTGACCCGGACGCACCCCGGCCCGAGTATCGCGTACAGCATCTCCACCGCATGGATGCCGTACCAGAAATACCCCGGCAGCGGCGGCTGAAAAGGCATCGGGCCGAAAACGTCGGCGCCGACGACGGCGGTCTCCTTCGTCCGGACGCCGGACGCGCCGTCCTTGCCGACCACGGACGAGCCCATCTTGCCGGCCTCGGACACGCCGTCCTTGCCGACCACGGACGAGCCCATCTTGCCGGCCTCGGACACGCCGTCCTTGCCGACCACGGACGAGCCCATCGCGCCTGCAACGACGGATTCATTCGCCTCACCAGATGGCGAACCTGCCGAGCCAAAGGCCGCTCGCGGCGACGTCAGCCCGTCCGCGAACCGCAGCGCCGAGCAGCTCATGACCGGCACCCCGTGCCGCTCGGCCAGCCGCAGCATCTCCTCCGCGTCCCGGGAGGCGACCGCGAGCGGCTTGTCGATGAATACCGGCTTGCCGTACGGCGCGATGCGCCGGAACAGCTCGAGATGCGCCCGGCCGTCGGCCGCCACGAGCATCACCGCGTCGCAGCGCTCGGCGACCTGTTCCGGCGACTCCAGCATGCGCACGCCGAACTCCGCCGCCAGTTCGCGGGTGAACCGTTCCACGCGCGAGGCGCTCAGCGCAAAATCCGGCGAGCCGCCCGGCCAGGCGCAGGTCACCCTGCCGCCCGGCACATGAAATGGATGATCCGTGTCGTGCAAAAGCCTCGTGAACGCCGGCGCGTGGCTCGTGTCAAGCCCGATCATGCCGATGGACAGCGCGCCCGGCTCCCTGAACCCGGAATCAGACACGTTCCCACAACCGGCGGACGTTCGCCAGCGACAGACGGGACGCCTCCAGGCAGTCCTCCATCCCCTCGAATTCGATCGAGATATAGCCGTCGTACCCCGACTCCTTGATCACTTTCAGAATCGACCGCAGGTCGAGGTCGCCGTATCCCGTGATCGCGCCGCGAAACCAGTTCCCCGCCGCCGTCTCGAACCAGCCTTCGCCCATCTCCATCCACGCCGGCCGCACGTAGAAGTCTTTCACATGCACCATGGAGGCGTACGGCAGGTTCTTTTTCACCGAGGCGACCGGATCTTCGTCCACGCAGATGAAGTTGCCCACATCGAGCGTCGTCTTGAAGTTGGGCCGGTCCACCAGCCTGACCAGCCGCTGCACCCGGTCCGCGGCCTGGACGAACCAGCCGTGGTTCTCGACGCTCGTCACGATGCCGTACTGTGCGGCGTAGTCGGCCACGCGGCGGCACCCTTCCACCAGGCGCGGAAGCTCCTCTTCGAACCGGTGGATCGTCGCCTCCGGCACGGGCACCGAGGCCACGTCGTGGCGCATCCGCTTCACGCCGAGCCGCGCGCCGATGTCCACATGTTGCTTCAGCTCCGCGATCCGCTCCTCGAACGCTTCCTCCGTGTCGACGATGAAATTGTTGCCGACCGTGTAGCTCGAGATCGCGATGCCGCACGCCTCGGCCGTCCGCCGAATCTCATCGACGAGCTCCGGATTGTTCCGCAGGTCGAAGCCGATCGGCACCACCTCGAAATGCTCAAACCCCTGCTCCGCCGTCCACCGCACCGCGTCGACGACCGTCATCCGGCCTTCCCGGATCGCCTGCCACAAGCTGTAACTGCTGAGGCCCAGCTTCAAGCCCATCCACTCCCCGCTTCAATGTTGTGTTCAAGCTTGCCGGTACGCCCGGATGAACTGCACCGCCTTGCGGATGTCCGCTTCGGGATCGGCGCCGACCTCGCGCTCGATCGTCAGGTACCCGGTGTAGCCGATGTCGACCAGCGCCTGGAACCAGCCGTCGAAGTCCACCTTGCCCTCGCCGAGCGGCACTTCCTCGAAATACTCGCCGCTCGCGAGCAGCTCCATGATCCGGTCGTGATCCGGCGAGTCGAACCCGACCGCGCCGTAGACGAGCCGCGGGTCGATCGGCTTGTGGCGGACGCCGTCCTTGACGTGGGTGTGCACGATGTAGTCCTTGAGGATGTGAACGCCCTTCACCGGATCGTCGCCGGTCACCATGACGAAATTCGCCGGATCGAAGTTGACGGCCACGCCCCTGCTGCCGAGCGTGTCAAGGAAGGCGCGGAGATGGGCGGCCGTCTCCGGCCCCGTCTCGATCGCGAAATGCGCGTTCAGCGAGTCCGCGTACTCCGCCAGCTCCCTGCAGGCCGCCTGCATCGTCGCGTAGGTTTTGCCGCTTGCGTCGTCCGGCACGATGCCGATGTGGGTCGTCACGACGTTCGTGCCGAGCTCCACGGCAAGATCCAGAATGCGCTTCGACTTCTCGATCTTCCAGGCGTTGGCCGCTTCATCCTGGAACCCGTGCCCGCCCAGATCGCCGACGAGCGCGGCAATCTCGAGACCGAGATCTTCGATGTATTTTTTCAGTTCCTTGCGCGCGTCCGCGGACAGGTTGTCCGGGTCCATCTCGCCCTTGACGGCGTAGATCTGCACGCCTTCCGCGCCGACCGCCTTCGCCTTCTTCAGGCCTTCCCGCACGCCGACGCCGAAGCTGTCGACGATGACGCCGATCTTGTTGTTCAGCTTGACCATGCTCGTCCGTCCCCCCGTCGGGTTGTGATGTTCAGAACCGGATCTCCTTGCCGAGCCGCGCCGACTCGTAGATGCCGGTCAGAATCTTCATCAGCTCGACGCCGTCCTCCACCGGGCTGAGCGTCTCCTTCTCGCCCGCCATCGCCGAGACGAACCAGGCGATTTCATTGGCGAACGCCTGGTTGAAGTCGAACGTGGGATGGTCCATCTGCGGCGCGATCTCGAGGATGGTGTCGAACTTTTCGGAGATGATTTTCAGCTCGGGTTCCAAAATGATTCCGCCGCGCTCGCCGTACAGACTGACCGCCACCCCGTTCTGCTCCCCGTGCAGCGTGAAGCTGACGTCGACCATGAGGGAAGCGCCGTTCTCGAAGCGGACGAGCGCGTTCGCCAGATCTTCGACCGTGTTGAACGACGGATCGTAGTCGGCCGCCTTGTAGTACTCGATATGCTTTACGTTCGAACGGTTGCCCAGCTTCTTGTAGGTGTTGCCGCTGACCGACTTCACCTTCGGCTTGCCCATCAGGTACCAGCAGATGTCGATCAGATGGACGCCGAGATCGATCAGCGGGCCGCCGCCGGAGCGCTCGACGTCGGCGAACCAGCCGCCCGGGTTGCCCAGCCGGCGGAGCCACGAAGCCTTCGCGTAGTAGATTTCGCCGAATTCCCCATTGTCGATGAACCGCTTCAGGATTTCCGCGTTCGCGCCGTACCGCCGCACGACGCCGACCTGCAGCACCTTGCCGCTGCGCGCGACCGCCTCCTGCACGCGCAGCGCCTCGTCCATCGTCTTGCAGAGCGGCTTCTCGACGAGGACGTGCTTGCCCGCCTCCAGCGCGGCGATCGAGATCTCGGCGTGCGTGTTGTTCCAGGTGCAGACGCTGACGCCGTCGATGTCCGGCTGGCTCAGGAGTTCCCGGTAGTCGGTGTACACGCGGGAAGCGCCGTATTTTGCGGCCTTCGCCCGCGCCCGCTCCTCGTTCACGTCGCAGATGGCCGCGATCTCGACATCCGGATGCACCTTGTACGCGTCCAGATGAAACTCGGATATCGAGCCCGCGCCGATGACGCCGATCCTGTACTTCATCCGTATCCAGCTCCTTCCCGGTATGCTGAGCGGCTGGGCTGATCCGGCCGTTCAGTCGTATTGTACCACGAAATTAATGATAGCCTTGGTCTTATATAAAGACAAGGCTATAAAATGTCTTTTATTATGATGTCCGAGACGGGGCGTCTTGTGACGCGAATACTTGACACCCTGCGGCCAATTGTGCCAATATCTTGAGAACGAGTGCGAGTTGTTCGAAGTTGATTGAAGCAGGTGATGGGGCATGGATACTTTCGCGCGGACGGAGGAGCAACGCGAACGGCTGGCGCGGCTCGGCGAACTGGCCGACCGCTTCATGGCGGACGCGCACGCCGCCGATGCGGAGAACCGGATTTCCGAGGGATTCGTGGCGGCGCTGAGGGAGATCGGCTATCCGGGCTGGCCCGTCCCCCGCGAACGGGGCGGCCAAGGCATGACCGTCTACGAGATGGTGCTGTATCAGGAACGGATCGCCCAGGGCGACCCGGCGACGGCGCTCGGCATGGGATGGCACGTGAGCGTGCTGTCGGAGATCGCGCAGCGGCGGCCGTGGCCGGACGAGACGCTGGACCGGATCTTCGGGGACATCGTGAAGCGCGGCGCGCTCATCAACAAAATGGCGTCCGAAGCGGCGACCGGCAGCCCGTCCCGGGGCGGCAAGCCGCAGACGTACGCCGTCCGGGTGCCGGAGGGCTACCGCATCCACGGCCGCAAGACGTTCTCGACGTTTTCGCCCGTGCTGGATTATTTTATCGTCACCGCCGTCATGCAGGACACCGGGGAGATGACGGAGTTCCTCATTCCCGCCGGCGCGGAGCGGATGACGATCGAGCCGACCTGGAACATGGTCGGGATGCGCGGCACGGCAAGCCACGACCTTGTGCTGGACGGCGTCGTCGTGCCCGAGGAGGCGCGGGTCCGTCAGACGTCGAAGCAGCCGGTCCACGCGCCGAACCCGTTCCTGCTGCACGTCCCGGCCTGCTATCTCGGCATCGCGCTGGCCGCGCGCCGCGAAGCTTTGAAATTCGCCGCTTCGTACCAGCCCAATTCGCTCGACAAGCCGATTCTGTATGCGCCGAATGTCGGCCAGCTGCTCGGGGCCATGGATCTGGAGCTGACCGCGGCGCGGCATTTCCTGTACGCCGTCGCGGCGAAGTACGACGACGGGACGTACGATCCGGAAGTGTATCCGGCGGAGATGGCCGCCGCGAAGTCGTTCGCCGTGCAGACGGCGATCGCGGTCGTCGACAAGGCGCTGCGCATCACGGGCGCCCACGGACTGTCGATGAACCACCCGCTGCAGCGGCTGTACCGCGACGTCCGGTTCGGGCTCTCCAACCCGCCGATGGACGACGTGACGATGCGGCTGCTCGCGCAGCAGGCGATCCGCGAGGCGGAAGCGACGCGGTGAAGCGGAACGGCCGGTCAGGAGCGATTCAGCGGACTTCCCGGCCGGCCTTATTATAATGTAATGCAAAAATACATTACATTTGGACGATTTTTCGCAAGTCGGGAGAATATACTGCATTTTTGCAGTATATCTGGCGGTACCGGCGTTTTTCGGCACAATATGATGTAAAAATGCAGTATATTGCCTCTCCGCACCATCCGCTGATTACGCCAGCGCCACCACGGTCCCGCCGGACACCTCGAACAGCCGGTCGTCGGCGTAGAGCCACACGGACCGGGCGCTCGGGTTGCGGACGACGCGGCAATCCGCCGTGAACTGCAGCCGCCCGAACGCCTCCATGTAGTCGAAGATCTCGATGTTCGTCGCGTACCAGATGTCCGCGCGCCCGCCGATGTGCCGGCAGAACGACTCGATCAGGTCCCAGTTGTTGTCCAGGTCGAACTCGTAGCTGTGCCCCCACACGTACAACAGGTACAGGTATTGCCGCTTGTCCAGTCCGACAAAAGCCTCCGCCCGTTCCATCAGCCGATCCTTGTGATGGCACGTCGGCATCCACTCGTACCAGTCGTCCGGCATGTTGAACCCGCCCGATGACGGCACGACGCGCGAATAGGCGATGCCGAGATGGGACAGCATCTCCCGGATCATCCGGTTGTGCGATCCGTTCGGATACGAAAGGCCGCGCACCGGCTCGCCCGTGATCCGCTCCAGCGCCTTGCGGTCCTCCATGATCTCGTGGACGATCGTCTCCCTGGGACAGCGCGCGATCGTCGGATGCGTCAGCGTGTGCGCCGCGATCTCGTGTCCGGCGTACAGCCTCGCCGCTTCCTCCGCGCCGATCCGCCCGTCCTCGCCGAGCAGCCCGCCGTTCAGGTGAAAAGTCCCCCGCACCCCGTGATCATTGAAAATCCGGACGAGCCGCCGATCCGCCTCCCGCCCGTCGTCGTAGCTCATCGTCAGCGCCTTGTGCCGCCCTTCCGGAAAAGCCAGCACAATCCTCGGCATCCGTCCATCCCCCCGCACGCTTCCACCGACGTCCGGCCGGCATTCGCCAGTCCAATCGTCGCTTGTTATCTAGCCATCCAACACACTTTTCAATATCTTTCTGCCGATTACAATGCAACTTTCCAGGCTTTCTCTGAATTCTTTTCCCAGATAGTCCTTGAACGTTTGATAAATAAATGTCCCCAACTCCGTTTCATCCAACGGTTCCGTCTCTTCCACATATCTGCATATTGCCCTGATTTCGGAATGGTACTCGTCATCAGGACAATGCATGGCCAACAATTCGACCGGGTCCCAGTCATTTATGATCGATTTAACCTTGTCAAACAATAATGGCTTCAAGAAACGATCACTTCCGCTGCTTCGATTCATTTGTTCATGGTTTTCCATTCTTCTGACAGCATGCCATATACGACATGGTCCACATAATAGTCGTACAGCCACTCTGCTTGTCTGATGATCCCTTCCTGCGTAAAGCCAAGCCTCTCGGGTATCGCTCTGCTTCTCGTGTTGAACTCTGCGGCTCTGATCTCGACCCTGTTCAGACCCAGATCATGAAGGCCATAATTCACGATCGCTTTGCATGACTTTGTCATGATGCCGTTGCCTTGAAACTCGGATGCAAGCCAATAGTCAATCGAGGCCTTCCTGTTGCTCCAATCGATTCCGTGAAGTCCGATACAACCGATCTTGCCTTTATAAAAAATCGCCGCATGGTCGGAAACTTGGGCAGGCGTCCGGCTTCTACTCCCCTGCAGCAACGCCTTCTTTGAACGGTTTCAGCCAATCTTCTTTCCTCAATGTCATTTCAAAGTTGTTCCACCAAACTCCATTGCTGTCCTGATACATCTTTTCCCGATACAGGCTCTTCCTGAACCCGACTGACTCATAGCACTTGATGGCTTGTCTGTTAAACTCGTAGACATTCAATTTGATTGTCTCCAGGCCAAACTGTTGGAATCCGATCCGGACAAGTTCATTTAATGCCTTCTTGCCAATTCCTCTTCCCCGGTTTGTTTCTTCGCCTATCAAGAATCGACCAACAACGGCTTCTCTGGTCTCCCAGTTAAATCTGCATAATTGCACCGATCCTACAAACCGACCGTCATCCATGATCTTGTAGATGAACACATCGGATTCTGTCGAGTTAATCCCCCTGGAATAATGAGCTTTCATTTGTTCAACGGTCAAAGGATATTCGAAAGTTTTGCCTGACCACTGCACCATAAAATCCCTGGAATACTGATTTACCCAACTTACGATTTGCGGAAAATCTGTTTCACTGAGCAGTTCCAACTTGACCATCGTCGAACCCCCCGCGCATTCTGCAATACTCCGTCTTTAATATTCCCATTATAATTAGTGATTCATATTTGTCTTCCGTCTTTACACATTCACGCAACGTGCCTTCCACCTGAAATCCGAGCGATTGATAGACTTGCAAGGCTCTCTCGTTTCCTTCGCGCACATCCAGCCATACCCTGTGGGCTCTCCAATGGTTAAACAAATCATCCAGCACCAGTTTCAGCACTTTCTTGCCGTAGCCTTGGTTCCTCACACTCAAGTTGATTCGAAAGATCTCGATGCAATTGTGGGGATTCTGCAGGCCCCGAATAATGACATATCCGAGCTTCCGCCTCTCCGCGTCTTCCACAATAAGATGCAGAGCGTCATCGCTGGCGATCGCTTCTTCGTGTTGTTCTCTTGACCATTGAAAAACAAAGCGCTTGTTCTCCGGATCTTGCTCGGTACTCAGAACATAATCCAGATCTTCCAATTCGGTTCTTCGTAGAAAAACCCCATCATTACCGAGGAGGTACCGGGACATGATCATCCGTTCCTTTCGTATGTACGCCTGAGATGCGGTTTGCCGTAACAAGCAGTTCCGATTATGCTTTTCTTGCCTTGATCACAAACGTTACAGGAAACATCCCGGCTCTTTCCGCCAGTTGCCATTTTTCTTCCGAGATATACGCCCCGTAGTAAGGAAGCACGATGGCTTGCAAGAAATCATTTCCTTTGATATCCCAATACATTCGGTTTGTCTTTTGAACAACCCGTTTATCCATGTCGGACACTTCGCTTTAACCTCCACAAAACCGTTTCAGCCGGCTTCCACCGTGAACTGCACTCCTGCGCCTTCGTACTCATACCATTCTTCCGAAGTTGCATCGGACAGTTTCACATGATTCTCGTATACATCCATGACCAGTTCTTCTCCATAGTAATAAAACGTAAAACGTTCGATCATTTCTCCCGGATCATCAGGCTGCTCCTCCAATCGCCTGCCCTCCGTCAACGGCGCAATGCGAGACTGCACCCGGAAACTTGAAAACTTAACGTATTGATCCCCCCGTCTGACCGCGCCGGCGGCCGCCATCTTCGCAATGAGACCGTCATGCCTGACATGGGGCGGCCGGGGCATGAAGGCCACTCCCGGCAGATGGATGTCCGGATCAACCTCCCAATACCATCGATCACGCCCCGCCTCGATTACACCGCGATCCACAACCCGGATCACATATTGGCGGTCACCTTCGTGGAGTTCGTAGAGGTATGACTCGATATCGGTCTGAATACCGTTGGGATATTCGGCAATCGCCGCCCTCTTGATGTGCAGCAGCCACTTGATGCTCTCCAGAAACAACGGATCGTCGACGATTGCGGCAGCGGGATCATGTTCATGCCGACGGATGACGACTTTATCCCACTCGGTATACACGTTCAACTTGTCAAGCCACGGAACTTCCCGTTTGGCTTCGTCCAGGGGTGAGTCTTCGGATTCCCGCTCCGCCAGTTCATCGGTCAGCCGCTTGATCGCGGCGTCTTTCTCCGCAATGATCGCCTGCATTTCGTCGATTTGCGCCTGCAGAAGTTCCAATTGGTTGTCCCGCTCATCACTCCGACTGCATCCGATGAGCGTTAAGGCCGAAACAAGCATGATGATCAAGCCGCGGAACAAACGACTCCCTCCTTGCACGTTAGGGCCCGGAGAACCTGGTTGAATCACACCAATCGTATGATTTCCATGGGCGTACTGCTCACGCACGTATGATTTTGGTCAAATTCCAGTTGTACAAGGCCCGCTTCCGTAACAGTCGTGATTTGAGGCGAAAACCTGCCATAGCAGAATTTCATGGCTTGAACAGCGTGCCCTTTCCACATGTCTTTTGCATACTGTTCAAATGGGGCTGCGAAATTGTACTTCTTTCACCCAACCGGCGTCCTGATCCTCCAGCCGTCGATGTCAAACCCCCCGGTTTTGTGAAAAACATGTTCGACGAGCAACTTGCATGCCTCCAGCTTCTTGCCCCGATCCTGTTCCTCAACAGCCGCCATGAACAATCTTGCGAACTCCGGATCGGGGAACGGAGCCTTCAGATATTTCGACAGGTATGACGGGTCGGAGAGATAACGCGTCGCTTGATAGTAAGGTATCCTCTCGATATTCAGAATCGCGCAGTATTCGCTGAAGACCAGGTACAGCGATTGATGGTAGACGAAATCAAAATCGCTCCTGCCCGATTCAAAGCAATCCGACAGGTTGTCATACGCGTCCCACAGCCCGTATTTCTTCAGCTCGATCAGCGACGGAGCGATCCCGTCATATTTTTTCGCCTTCCATTCCCTTGCTTCTTGCTTGAGCCGCTCCACAACGCCGTGCGAATCGAAGATCACCTTGCCGGTCATGAACTGGACGTGGGACATCGTGCGGCGGTTACGGAAATCTTCTTCAAAATACGCCCGGATCTGCCTCGGCGGGTTCGCGAAATATTCGATCAGAAAGCCTTCGACATAACGGTTGCCCCGTTCCCGCCAATCCGAATCTTCAGACAAAATGATATGGACATCGATGTCCGATCGGTTCGACGGGCTGCCGGTGACATAACTGCCGCAGACAAGCGCTCCGATGACATCCGCTCTCTCCCGCCATTCGGCCAGGAACTTGCGGAGCGCATCTTCCCAGTGTTTCATGCGTCCCTCCCCATTTTCTCTTTGGCTCCGGGCCTTGTTTTTTGATTTGTTGTAGTAACGCTCCAGTAAATCTCGGTATCTTCCCGACAGTAAAAACCTTCGAGATCGGCTGTCGCAACGATCTTTTCAATCTTCTCCCTGGTCGAACACAGGAAAGAAAAATGACTGTCCCAATGGGTGGTAATCAGCAACGATTTGTCCGGTGTAAACAGGTTATGTCGAAACAGGCTGTCATTCCGGATCAGGTCCTCGATATATTCCAATTTTCTCTCCGTACAGAATTCATCGCCGACCCACAACCAATCGTAACCGATTGACTGTATCGCCTTCAGAATCCGATCGATGATGATGGGGGGCAACATCCCTTCGGTTGGCGCGATCAACCGGTTTGATCTGCATGTTGCTTCAATCAACTCCGCAACCTCTTCATTGCATAAATGTTTTTGCAATCCGAAAATTCTGGTTCTCAATCCGATATCCAGTTCATCAAAACTGCCAATGGACGAAAGTTTGAGAAACTCTGACCAACCCACCGGTTCACAATGTTTGACGATTTTGAATTTATCCGGATACGCACCCGGAGCAAACTCCGAAATGTCCAGGGATTTCGGCCTGAGAAACGGGTGGAAAAATACAAACACTTCCTCAAAGAAACCGCGATAATAATCCTTTATGGATACATCGGCCGGAGCACAGACCGCATACCTCTCGGGTTCGGGCAAAACCCGTGTCTTTTTGTCCACATCCGAACACCTTCTTGCTTATTTGATCGCCGCCGCGTTCCGCTGAAAAAATAGAGAACCCGGCATGAAGGTTCTCCGGACATTTCAACCTCACGGCCCGAATTCCAAATATTGGTGAATCTCCGTCAGACTTCTTATCGTTCTTGCATGACGCTCATCATTCTTGCGATTCAGCCAGACGCCTTTCATGCCCACTTTCTCGCAAGCCCATACATCGGTTTCCAGACTGTCGCCGATCATGATGCACTGCTCCGGCTTTCGCTGCGCAATCTTGCAGGCTTCCAGGAAGATCCCGGGATCAGGCTTTGATACGCCAATATCCCCGGAAGCAACGACGACATGAAAATAATCCACTATCCGAAGCTTCTCCAGTTTTCTTCGTTGCTGAACCGGATCGCCGTTGGTGATGATCCCGAGTGTACAGCCCTTCAAAGATTCCAGACAGGGAACAACATCCTCGAACGGAATCCAATTTTCTTCAAAATGACGCAGGTAAACCCCGAAATAGTCCAACGCATGATCCCGAGTGATCTCTATATCGGTTCCCGAAAGAAGATCCATCATCCGCTCAATCTTCTGCTGTTCAAATGTAAGTTCTCCCCGCAAAAAACGATTGAAGTGAACTTTGCCGATTTCAACCCAATCTTCGACAAACTTTTCCTCGGACCGTTTCAGTCTGCCGTCGAATTGACGATAGAACGCTTTTATGGCATTTAGCTCAGCTTTTTTGAAGTCCAGCAGGGTGTCGTCCAGATCGAAGAAAATCATCCAGGCTGCCTCCTGTCTCTTTCGATCCCTTCCCGCACGAATCCGCATTTTATGATAGCAAGCAATCGCCCGCTTGTTATATTCCAATGCTCTCAGATCGACGCGATGCAGGCCCAGCGCCTCAAAGGCATACCGCAAGACGGCGCAAGGTCGGCGCCTGACTCATGATCCTCACCTTTTTTCAAAAAGCAACCGCCAAAAATGCATTGTCAGAAACTGCCCGCATAAACAGTTCCCGTGTCGACTTCAGCGCCCAATTGTTTCAAATACAAATGCATCTGCCCGCGATGATGGTACATGTGCGTCAATAAATTCAACAGATGTACTTGCAACGGCAGCGGGTCGCCAAAAGGCCAAGGAATGTGTTTCTCCAGATCAGATGAATGATCATTCAAAAATTCCTGGATGCAGATCGATGCTCCTGACCTCAGTTGCCGCTTTCAATGTCATTCAAGATTGCTGTGATTTTTCTTCTGAAACCATCCGATAATCGCTTGATTTTACCGTTATTTACCCATATATCACCGTGCTCATATCCATGGAATTGCAACAGGATTCCCTCGAGACCGGATGTCCCTTCTTTTCTCAGGGTGAGGGCGAAGTTTCTCCCTTCCCGCTTTTCAGCCAAATCCGCATACTCCAACTTCTTGAGCTCTTCGAGTATTTCCACGATTTGATTTTTTTCCGAAATCTTTTTTGACTTCCAACCTGAATCCACAAGAGTGATTTCCAGTTCCAGTGGTTGTCTGAACTTATACCAACTATATACCGTGATATCTTCATCCAGCTTTGAAAATGGAGTATAGAGAAAGTTGCGGTCAAGATAATACATAAGCCCTGTTGCAAAGAGTGCAACAACCGACAGAGCAACGAGCGCCTTCTTCATGTTTCACTTCCTTGCATCAGCCTCATTACGTCGCTTTCCTATTCTTCACTCTTCAACGATCTTGAGTTGAGGCCAATATTCCAGCCATTTCTTGCTTTCTATTCTGGCGTAAAAAA
>Ga0310826_100568_pt1 | contig 32984 bp, 25 predicted proteins | sample WT_ome_FD_201306 | JGI IMG/M metagenome (GOLD analysis project Ga0310826, IMG submission 201306) | Sorghum-adapted microbial communities enriched on wild type (WT) sorghum from Joint BioEnergy Institute, Emeryville, California, United... ... | reverse complement strand
GTTTTCGAATTTTTTCGCGATGTAGTGCCTGTGGAAAAGTTCGAAAAACCGCGCCAAATCTGGATTTCAGATATCCACAGCACCCAAAAGGGTGCCTACTTTTTGAGGGTTACTGTCGAACCCGGGTAAGCGATGGGCAGAAAAATCAGGTTGGCGGACGCGACGCCGTACAGGGTGGCGGTAAACGCCACCGCGATGGCCGGGCCGAGGGCGCCGGGTTCGGTCAGGTTGGACAGGACGTGAATGAGTCCCATCACCGTGCCGATGATGCCCATGGTGGGCGCGTATCCGCCGGCGGCTTCGAAAATTTTGGCCTGCTGTTCCAGCCGGTCTTCCAGGGCGTTGAGTTCCACTTCCAGGATCTGGCGGCTCAGTTCCGGATCGGTGCCGTCCACGACCATCTGAAGGCCTTCGCGCAAAAATTCGTTCGGATGGTCGGCGATCAGCGGTTCGAGCGCCAACACCCCTTCCCGGCGGGCGACCGTGGCATAATGCTGCATCTGGTCTATAAGGTCCCAGGTGTCTTCGGTTTTGGGGTAGAATGCGGTGTGGAGCGCCTCGGGAATTTTTTTCAGCTGGGATATCGGGAAACTGACGGCCACCGCCGCAAACGTGCCGCCGAACACGATGAGAAGTCCCGTTCTCTGCACCAGACCGCCCAAATGGCCGCCTTCCCACAGGAAACCGCCCACCAGCGCGGCGAGCCCGGCAAGGATGCCCAGCGTGGTCGATCCGTCGAACCTTCTCATAAAAAAAGCGAACCTCCCCGAACAGACCGGTACTTGCAATCGGATGCGAGAAAAACGTAAAATGATTGGGATATCCGAGATGCGGGGCGCCTTGATGCCGTGGAGTCGCAAAGAAGGGGTTTTCCCAAATTATATCAGTTGCGAGGAAGGTTGTCTGCACGGGTTTGAGGCTTATATCGGGCTTTCGCCCGTCCAATCGCCCCCGGGAGGTGGGAAACGATGTCCGATCTGGTGATGCTCGAAAAACCGTTCCAGCTCGTGGCCGACTTCGAACCGCGGGGGGATCAGCCCAAGGCCATCCGCGAGCTGGCCGAAGGCATTCGCGCCGGCGAAAAGCACCAAACCCTGCTCGGGGCCACCGGCACGGGCAAGACGTACACCATCGCCAAGGTCATCGCCGAGGTGAACAAACCGACGCTGGTCATCGCCCACAACAAGACGCTGGCCGCCCAGCTGTGCAGCGAATTCAGGGCCTTTTTTCCGCATAACGCGGTTGAATATTTCGTCAGCTACTATGACTACTATCAACCCGAAGCTTACATTCCCTCGACGGACACCTATATCGAAAAAGATTCCAGCATCAACGACGAGATCGACAAACTGCGCCACTCGGCGACGAGCGCGCTGTTCGAACGGCGGGACGTGATCATCGTCGCCAGCGTGTCGTGCATCTACGGCCTCGGTTCGCCGGAAGACTACCGGGATCTGAGCCTCAGCCTGCGCGTCGGCATGGAGCGGCCGCGCAACGCGATCCTGCGCAAACTGGTGGACATCCAGTACCAGCGCAACGACATGAACTTCACGCGCGGCACGTTCCGCGTGCGCGGCGACGTCATCGAGATTTTCCCGGCGTCGTACGGTGAACGCGCAATCCGGGTGGAGCTGTTCGGGGATGAAATCGAACGGATCACCGAAATCGACGTGCTCACCGGGGAAATTGTCGGAGAACGGCACCACGTGTCCATTTTTCCGGCATCCCACTATGTCACCGCCGACGAGAAGATGAAACGCGCCCTCGTGGCGATTGAACAGGAGCTCGAGGAGCGGCTGGCCGAGCTGCGCGCGGCGGGAAAGCTCCTGGAGGCGCAGCGGCTGGAGCAGCGGACGCGCTACGACCTGGAAATGATGGCGGAGATGGGCTTCTGCCCCGGCATCGAAAACTATTCGGGGCCGCTCACGTTCCGCAAGCGCGGGGAACCGCCGTACACGCTGCTGGACTTTTTCCCGCCCGATTACCTGTGCGTGATCGACGAATCGCACATGACGATTCCGCAAATTCGCGCCATGTACAACGGGGACCGCTCCCGCAAGGAAGTGCTGGTGGAGCACGGGTTCCGCCTGCCGTCGGCTCTGGACAACCGGCCTTTGAAGTTTGAGGAATTCGAAGCGAAGCTGAACCAGGTGATTTTCGTTTCGGCCACGCCGGGTCCCTATGAGCTGGAGAAATGCCCGAAGGTGGTGGAGCAGATCATCCGGCCCACCGGCCTCGTCGATCCCGAGGTGGTCGTCCGGCCGACGAAGGGACAGATCGACGACCTGGTCGGCGAAATCCGCCAGCGCGTGGAGCGGGACGAGCGCGTGCTGGTTACGACGCTGACGAAAAAGATGGCGGAGGATCTGACCGACTACCTGAAGGAAATCGGCATCAAGGTCCGTTACCTGCATTCGGACATCAACACGCTGGAGCGGATGGTCATCCTGCGCGACCTGCGCCTCGGCGTTTTCCACGTGCTGGTCGGCATCAACCTGCTGCGGGAAGGGCTGGACCTGCCGGAGGTTTCTCTGGTCGCCATTCTGGACGCCGACAAGGAAGGGTTCCTCCGCGCCGAGCGCTCCCTCATCCAGACCATCGGCCGGGCGGCGCGGAACGCCAACGGTCGGGTCATCATGTATGCGGACACCATCACCGAATCGATGCGGCGGGCCATCGACGAGACGGAGCGGCGCCGGTCGATCCAGTTGGCGTACAACCGGGAGCACGGCATCACGCCGCAGACGGTGCGCAAGGAAGTGCGCGACATCATCGAGGCGACCAAGGTGGCGGAGCGGAAGGAGCCGTATCTGGCCGGGGAGCTGCAGGTGGAAAAGATGTCGAAGAAGGAGCGCCTGGAGCTCATCGCGCGGCTGGAGAAGGAGATGAAGGAAGCGGCGAAGCGGCTGGAGTTCGAGCGCGCCGCGGAGCTGCGCGACGCCATTCTCGAGCTGAGAGCCGAGCTGTGAAAGGGGACCCGCGCCATGATATTCGATCTGCTTGACGCCATCCGGCGGCACCGCCTCATCGCGATCCTGCGCGGATTCGACCCGGACCGGATCGTGCCGCTGGCGGAAGCGCTGTACGAAGGCGGCATCCGGCTCATCGAGGTGACGATGAACACGCCGGATGCGGAGCGGCAGCTCCGCGCCCTGGCGGAGCGCTCCGAAGGGCGGTGGCACGTGGGCGCGGGCACGGTGCTCGACGCGGAATCGGCGCGTCGGGCCCTGGCGTGCGGGGCGGCCTATTTCGTCACGCCCAACGTGGACGAGGAAGTGCTGGCGTTCGCCGCCGAGGCCGGCGTGGACATTCTGCCGGGAGCGCTTACGCCGACGGAGATCGCTCGGGCGCACAAGCTGGGCGCGAGGGCCGTCAAGCTGTTTCCCGCTTCCCGGCTGGGACCGGGCTATATCCGGGATTTGCAGGGGCCGCTGCCCCACATCCCGCTCGTGGCCGTCGGCGGTGTGGAACTGGAAAACGCCCCGGCTTACCTGGAGGCGGGGGCCGTCGGCCTCGGTCTGGGCAGCCGGCTGCTGGACAGGCAGGCGCTGCGGGACGGAAACTATGCGGTGATTACGCAGCGCGCCCGGGAGTTTGTGCGGGCGGCGGGGTTGTAAGCCGGTCCGCGTTGGTATCCATTTGGAGTTGACAAGTATTTGCCTGATTTTGCCGGGGCACTTTGAAGAGTTGTTCCAGTTGTAAATTTTGGGTATCGTATTGATCATTCTGGGACTTGTGTTGTCTGTGTGGGCGCTGGTAAAGAAAGAAGGTTAATCACTTTTTGAGGGGGGCTTGGTCCCTTCCTTTCACTGTATCCAACTGGTAAAGACCGCCTTCTTATTGAAGTTCTAAACAATCCCCTTTTAAACAATACCGATATTTCTTAACGTTATGATCCATGCTTGTTTCAAATCTATTTTCTTCGGTATTATAAAAGACCCCATGAATTGCACCAAGCGCTTCGTTGATGTTCACACTCATTATTTGCCCGCTTACTTTTTTGTACACACGAATTTCTGCAGTTGGCGTCCCCCTCATCGTAATCAATTCATTCATGCCGTCACGGTTAAGATCTGCGATTACTAATGCATCATTCACAACCAAAATAGTTTTTAGTTTGCCATTGAAATCTTGAAACAGATAGTTTATGGAACAGTTTGCGCCGCAAAGTCCACTTGCGATGATGAATTGTTCCCCAAATACCTGTGCCTGGCGTATTGAAATTTCGTTCAAATAGACTTCCTCGCCTATTGTTCCAAATTCAGCGATTTGGCGATCGAAGTCTTGACCAATATGCAGTTCCGAAGATGTTTGATCTTTTGTATACACAACGATGTGACCATTCAATCTTTTTTTTTCAAAAATTTCGGTATAACCAATTTGATTTGAAACTTGAGATTCCGTATCTACGGGAGTATAGTTGAGCGGGATCGTTTCCTGATTTGAAAACGAAGGATTTGTTCCTCTACTGGCAGTCACCGCTTCCTGCGAGTTTGGACGATCTCCTGAACAACCAGCCAAAAACAATCCCGTCAGCAGAATTGAGGTCGTGAACTTTCGTGCAAAAACCAATTTTTTAAAAAACATGGTTTAACGCGGGACACTCCCAACGCATCTTAATTGATCCAATTTTGGGTGGTGTTAACCACTTTATATCCCGTTTGACCCAAAAAAGTCAAGGCAATTCTGGGCAATATGGTGCCCTTGTTTCAGACTTTCGTTTCAGTCGGCCGCCAGAGCAGGCGGAGAAGCCTGGCCGCGGCCCGCAAACGGGGTCTCCGGCGCTCGGCCTGCAGGCGGCGGTAGTCGTACAGGACAATTCCCGCGTCGCGCATCGCGTACCGGAAGTCGTCGTCCAGCGGCAGCCTGTATTCCCAAACCCGCTTCTCCCAATGGGGGATGAGCCGCCTCATCCGTTCGTCGTCCGCCGCCGGGTGGATGTAGATCTCGCACACGCCTTCGGGCAGCTCGTACAGCCTGCGGATGAACGACTGCTTGAAGGAGTCGTACGTTTCGCCTTCCTGAATCCCATACGGGTGCCTGAGCAGCCGGTCCGGAATCCCGACGCCCAGCGCGTCAGCCAGGGCCGTTACCAAGGCCAGCCTCCGCGACTCTTCTTCGGCGGAATCGAGCCAGCGCTCCTTCGGGTCCGGGTACCGCGGCAGCCGAAAGGGCAGCCCGCGCCTGGAACACTGCCACAGCACCTGCGGCAGAAAGCTCCGTCCCGTCGCCAGCCCGTAAAGGCTCCCCATATGGTTGTCCACATGCGAAATATCCAGTCCCGCTTCCCGCACCGCGCGGAACTGCGCTTCGATTTCTTCGCGCACCGCTCCGGCGTCCGCTTTCCGCTCGAAGTGTTCCACCGTCCGGTGCATGTGTCCGTTTTCGTCGTGCAGGGACGGATGGCCGGTCAGGCCGGACCAGCGCAGCCCGTCAAATTCGCTGTTCAGGGTGAGGTGCAGCCCGACATTGGACACCCCGTTTTTGCGGCACCATTCCGCGGCCTCGCGGAACGCCGGCGCCGGGGGCATCAGCGACGCGGAAGATACCTTTCCCTCTTCCAGCAAATGCATGATCGCCCGGTTGGCCGCCTCGCATTGACCGAAATCATCGCAATTCAGAATCAACCGTTTGTCCCCCATACACCGCCCTCGCTTTTGGGGATTTCGCCTCATCCACGATATCGCCCAGCATCATCGACACCCCGAAGGAAATTGCCAGCAGGCAAAAGGGGACGACACAGGCCAGTACCCGGAACGCCAACTCCGGATGGGGCCCCGGGTTGTCGCCGCTGACATAGCCGAAAACCAGGCCGACGATCCAGAACGCCGCCGCGGTGAGGAAGCCGCTGGAGCGGGTGATGAACCCGCCGACGGCGGTATAGATGCCCTCGCGCCGGCGGCAGGTTTTTTCCGCATCGAGGTCGATGATGCGGCTGCCGATGATCGGAGGCGTCACGAGAAAACCGGCCAGGCCGAAGCCGACGACGACGCCGGCGGCGATGCCCGAGGCCAGATTCGAACCAAACCAAAGCGGAATGGCGGACAACGCGTACACCGCGAACGCCAGGCGCCAGGCGGCGCGGCCGCCCAGCCGGCGGACGATGCCGTACCATGCGGCCACAAAGGGAATGACCGGGATGAACACCGCGGCGAGCAGGAGCGACACCTGCGAATCGGGGATCCCCAGGGCGTATTTGGCGTAAAAAGGGATGACGGAGCTGAGCAGACCGTTCACCGTCATGGCGAACGAATTGGCGATGTTGAAAATCCAAAACTCCCGGTTTTTCAGCGTTACGCGGAACGCCTGCAGAAGAGGAAGGGGGGGTTCCCGGCTCGCATCCGCATCCTCCCGCACGTTCAGGATGAACGGCAGGATGAAGGCGGCGAACACCAGCGCGTAGATGACCGACATGCCGGCGAATCCCAGCCGGGTGTACAAAAACGGCGTGACCGCCGAGCCGACGAGCAGCGCCGTGATCTGAAAGCCCTGCTGGACGGCGGACGCCTTCGCTCTCAGACGTTCCCCGCGGAACAGCTCCGGAAACAGGGCGCCGTAGTTGACCCACAAAACGGTGGCGACGGCTTCGAACACAAAGATGGACGATAGCAGCCAGACGAACAGCTGATGGTCGTTCAACCCCCGGGGCACGGCGAAGACCGCGATGAACGTCAGCATGAACAGCGGGATGGCCGCCCAGATCCACGGCTTGCGGCGCCCGAAACGGGTGCGCGTGCGGTCCGACAGGTATCCGGCCATCGGCTGGTTGACGGCGTCCCAGATCTGGTAGACGGCGCGGGCCACCGCAAACAGGCCGATGCCCAGCCCCAGTTTTTCCACGTAATAATAGCTGCTGAAGGCCAGCAGCGCCTGGCTGGGCACCATGATCGCGAAGATGCCGAGCGCGTATATCGTGGGCGTATTCACCCATTTGTTTCCCATGGCCGCCCGCTCCCGTCTTTCGCAGCGCGTTATTTTCCGATGTTGCCGCGTGATCGGTTCTGTCATCGGGTCCCGTTCTTTTTCCGCATGTCCCGGACATCCGTGACGGTGCCGAAACCGCACTTACTTTTTGATGTATTCGTGAAGACGACTTTCATTCCCTCCCGGCGGAGAAAACCCGTCTTGTGGACGGGCGGAAGCAACCTCCGTTTGCATGACCCCCGGTCATTCGCTATAATGGATGGGAACACATATTCGATTCTCCGAAGGATCAATCACCTTTCCGCGCTGAAAGGGGTATTTGTCCGTTGGCTAACACCCACATCGTCATCAAGGGCGCCCGGGTCCATAACCTGAAAAACCTCGACGTGAGCATCCCCCGCGACAAGTTTGTCGTGCTCACCGGCCTGAGCGGTTCGGGCAAAACGTCGCTGGCGTTCGACACCATCTACGCGGAGGGGCAGCGCCGGTACGTGGAGTCGCTGTCCGCCTACGCGCGGCAGTTCCTCGGCCAGATGGACAAGCCCGACGTGGATTCCATCGAAGGCCTGTCGCCGGCCATTTCCATCGACCAGAAGACGACGAGCCGCAACCCCCGTTCCACCGTGGGCACGGTGACGGAGATCTACGACTATTTGCGGCTTTTGTTCGCCCGCATCGGCAAGCCGCACTGTCCGGAGCACGGGGTGGAGATCTCCGCGCAGACGGTGGAGCAGATGGTGGACCGGCTGCTATCCTATCCGGAGCGGACGCGGATGCAGATCCTGGCGCCGCTGGTCACCGGCCGCAAGGGGGAACACGCGAAGCTGCTGCAGGACATCCGGAAGCAGGGGTACGCGCGCGTGCGCGTCAACGGCGAAATCCGCGATCTGTCGGAGAAGATCGAGCTGGAAAAAAACAAAAAGCACACCATCGAGGTTGTCGTCGACCGAATCGTCATCAAGGAAGACGTGGCCCCGCGCCTGGCCGATTCGCTGGAGACGGCCCTGAAGTTGTCGGGCGGCCAGGTCGTGGTCGACGTGGTGGACCACGAGGAGCTGCTGTTCAACGCCAACCTGTCCTGTCCGGTTTGCGGGTTTTCCATCGGCGAACTGGCGCCGCGGCTTTTTTCGTTCAACTCGCCGTACGGGGCCTGTCCGGAATGCGACGGTCTCGGGGTCAAGATGATCATCGACCCGGACCTTCTGGTGCCCGACAAGGGCAAGTCGATCAAGGAAGGGGCTTTCGAGGCGTGGGCCGGCAGCACGTCCAACTACTATCCGCAGTTTCTGGACGCCGTATGCCGGCATTTCGGCATACCCACCGACGTGCCGGTCTCGCAGCTGACGGAGGAGCAATGGAACGTGCTGCTGTACGGCACGGACGGGGTGAAGGTCCGCTTCCGGTACGAGAACGACTTCGGCCACACGCGGGAGGCCTTTGTGCCGTTTGAAGGCATCGTGCGCAATCTGGAACGGCGCTACCGGGAAACGCCGTCCGAAAGCATCCGCGAGTTCATCGAATCGTTCATGAGCGCGCAGCCTTGCGCCGTGTGCCACGGCCACCGGCTGAAGAAGGAAGCCCTCGCGGTGACGGTGGGCGGCCGCAATATCGCGTATGTCACGTCGCTGTCCGTCGCCGAGGCGCAGAAGTTCTTCGCGGGCCTGGAACTGACGGAGAAAGAGCGGGCCATCGCCAATCTCATCCTGAAGGAAATCAACAACCGGCTCGGCTTTCTCGTCAACGTCGGGCTGGACTATCTCACGTTGTCCCGCGCCGCGGGCACGCTGTCCGGCGGCGAGGCGCAGCGCATCCGGCTGGCGACGCAGATCGGCTCGAGTCTGATGGGCGTGCTTTACATCCTGGACGAGCCGAGTATCGGACTGCACCAGCGGGACAACGACCGGCTCATCCGGACGCTGCAGCACATGCGCGATCTCGGCAACACCCTGATCGTCGTCGAGCACGACGAGGACACGATGCGGGCGGCCGACTGGCTGATCGACATCGGCCCGGGCGCGGGCATCCACGGGGGCACCGTTGTCGCGGAAGGCACGCCCGAAGAAGTGATGGCCAATGAAAAATCCCTCACGGGCGCCTATCTGAGCGGCCGCAAGTTCATCCCGGTGCCGCTGGAGCGCCGCCAGCCGAACGGCAACTGGCTGGAGATCGTCGGGGCGGCCGAGAACAATCTGAAAAAGATCAACGTGCGCATTCCGCTGGGCGTGTTCATCGCGGTGACCGGCGTGTCCGGCAGCGGCAAGTCGACCCTGGTCAACGAAATTCTGTACAAGGCCCTGGCCCGCGACCTGAACAAGGCGAAGGTAAAGCCCGGCGAACACAAGGAAATCCGGGGCATCGAACACCTGGAGAAAGTGATCGACATCGACCAGTCGCCCATCGGCCGGACGCCGCGATCCAACCCGGCCACGTACACCGGCGTGTTCGACGACATCCGCGACGTGTTCGCCGCCACCCCGGAAGCGAAGGTGCGCGGCTACCAGAAGGGGCGGTTTAGCTTCAACGTGCGGGGCGGCCGCTGCGAGGCGTGCAAGGGCGACGGCATCATCAAGATCGAGATGCATTTCCTGCCCGATGTGTACGTCCCGTGCGAGGTGTGCAAAGGGAAGCGCTACAACCGCGAGACATTGGAGATCCGGTACAAGGGCAAGAACATCGCCGAAGTGCTGGACATGACCGTGGAGGATGCCACGGAATTCTTCCGCAACATTCCGCGCATCCACCGCAAGCTGCAGACGCTGATGGACGTCGGCCTGGGCTACATGAAGCTGGGCCAGCCTGCAACGACGCTGTCGGGCGGCGAGGCGCAGCGCGTGAAGCTGGCGTCGGAACTGCACCGCCGCAGCAACGGCAAGACGCTGTACATCCTCGACGAGCCGACGACCGGCCTGCACACCCACGACATCGGCCATCTGCTGGAAGTGCTGCACCGGCTGGTGGACGCGGGCGACACGGTGCTCGTGATCGAGCATAACCTCGACGTGATCAAGACGGCGGACCACATCATCGACCTGGGACCGGAGGGCGGCGACGGCGGCGGCACGGTGGTGGCCATCGGCACGCCGGAAGAGGTGACCGGGCATCCCGTTTCCTACACGGGCCGCTATCTGAAGCCGATTCTGGAACGGGACCGCGCCCGCACCCTGGGCACCCTCTCCGTCACCTGACGGACGGGCGGGCGGAGGGAGCAGGCGGCGGCCGCTCCGCGGACGGTCGGCCGCGCGAAATCCGGAGGAACTCCGCAACAAAGCGGCAGCCGGAAGGCTGCCGCTTTTTTTGCCTGCCGCGGGAACGAACGCAAAAGCTGGCGACGGTGCATCCTGAAATTCAGTGTTATAATGGTTTCATACAACGGCGAAGAGTACGGTTTTTTCAATCCGTTAATCTTTAATATGTTTAATAAATTGACCATACGGGTGAAGCCAATGGCCTACAGATTCTGGATGCCGACCCGCGTGGAGTGCGGCGTAGGATTGTCCGAACGGACGGGGGATTTGCTTGCCGAATATGGGATTCGAAAGGCGTTCGTCGTCACGGATGCCGGAATTGTCAAAGCCGGCCTGCTCAAGGCGGTCCTGGAATCCCTGGACAGGAGCGGGATTCGCCATGAGGTGTACGACAAGGTCGAGCCCAACCCTTCGTCGGAAACCATCATGGGCGGACTGGAACAGCTGAAAGCCTCCGGATGCGACGCCGTTTTGGCCGTCGGCGGCGGCAGCAGCATCGACGCGGGCAAAGGGGTTGCCATCATGGCCCGCAACACGGGCAACATCCTGGATTACGAAGGCGTCGGGCGCATCCCGAATCCCGGCCTGCCTTGCATTGCCATCCCGACAACGGCCGGCACCGGCAGCGAGGCCACGGCGTCGACCATCGTCACCAACCGTGCGATCTCCTTCAAAGCCGCGGTCATCAGCCCGCATCTGTTTCCGAAGCTGGCCATCCTGGATCCGGCGCTGACCCTGAACCTGCCGCAGCCCCTTACCGCGGCGACGGGAATGGACGCGCTGACCCACGCCATCGAATCGTACACCTCCAAGGCGGCCAATCCGGTCAGCCAGGCCCTGGCGCTTTCCGCCATGCGGATGATCGCGCAAAACATCGACCGCGCCTATTTCGCCGGCACCGATCTGCACCGCCGGGAACAGATGCTTGTCGCGTCCATGATGGCGGGCGCCGCCTTCGCCCAATCCCGCCTCGGCAACGTACACGCCATTTCCCACACGCTGGGCGGCATTTTCGACATCCCGCACGGCATCGCCAACGCCGCGCTGCTTCCCTACGTCATGAAGTTCAATTTGCCCGCCTGTCCGGAGCGCATGGCCGAAATCGCGGAAGCGCTGGGATGCGAGACCGCCTGCCTGCCGACCGCCGAAGCGGCGCAGCGGGCCGTGCAGGCCGTCCGCGACATGAACCGGCGCCTGGGCATTCCGGATACCATCCGGGAACTGGGCGTCGACATGGCCAGGCTGGACAAGATGGTGGAGGATTCCATGCGCAGCGGGAACGTGCGGGTCAACCCGCGGCTGACCACGGCGAACGATATCCGCCGCATCATCGAGTGCGCCTTCCGCGGCGATTGGAATGTCTAAGAAGGTGAGCCCATGATGATCCACGGACCTCGCAGCATCGTGATCAACGGACTGTTTCCGGATACCGTGCACGACCCGGACCGGTTCGCGGAAGCGGCGGAAAAAGTCGCGCAGTCTTCGGTTTACGACACGGTGGAATTTTATTTCGAAGGCGCCCTTCGGGATGAGGAAAAGGTGCGGGAGGCGCTGGCCGCGCACGGATTCCGGTCGGTCTTCCTGGCGGGCTACCGGCTCAAGAAGGACCAGCTCCGTCTGGGCGATCTGGACCGGAAGGCCCGGGAGGAGGCCGTCGCCGCCGTCAGAACCTTGATTGACAGGGCCTACTTTTACGGCAGCCGGAAGATGCTCATTTTAAGCGGCGCCCGGTACTCCGATCCGGCGCAAAACGAACGCTCTCTTCGCCATCTGGAAGAGTCCCTGGTGGAGCTGTGCCGGTACGCGGAGCAAATGGCGGGCGAGTACGTACTGGGCCTTACGTTTGAGCATTTCAACGACCGCGGGGAACCGCATTTTCTCGTCGGCACATCCGAAGCGATGCTGTGGCTGGCGCAGCGCGTGTCCTCCGTCTGCGGGAATTTCGAGGTGACCTTCGATTTGAGCCATGCCCTGCAATTGGGCGAAGACCCCGAGCGGAGCCTCGAGATGCTGGCTCCCCACGTGAAGCATATTCATCTGGCCAACTGCGTCATCCGGGATCCCGGCAGCCCGTTTTACGGCGACAGGCACCCGCCGCTGGGATGGGAAGGCGGCGAAGTGGACCTGGAGCGGGCGCGCCGTTTTTTGTCCCGAGCCAGGAATCTGGGGCTTCTGGATCCGTCCCGAGGCACCGTCGTCGGCGTGGAAATCCTCACGCCTCCGCACGTCGATGCGTGGTCGCTCTATTCGGAAACGACGCAGGCTTTCCGTAGCCTCTTCGACTGACAGAGGCTTTTTTTTCAACATCACCACCAGGGGAACCGGGCGCGGAGGCCGGACGCGGGGTCACGGTGCGCCTGCATGGCTCAGCAGCTTCTTCAGTTTCAGCTCTCCCGCCAGTTCGCGTTCCAGCTGCTCCACCGACAACTGGCCGCATCGGACGAGGACCGACAGATCGTGCAGGGCCGCGTCCCAGTCCAGCTTCCGGCGGTGGTGCCGGAAACGGCCGGCCGCGGCTTGCTGCGTTTTGCGAAGGTTCTCCCATTCCTGGCGGGCCGACCGGATTTCCTCCAGCGTGGGCCTTGCCCTGGCGATGACGATTTCACGCCGTTTGCGGGACAGCTTGAGCGCCGCTCGCCGGTTTTCCCGCCGCAGCGCTTCGATCTGCCGAAGCATTTGCCGTTGCTTGCGGTTCAGGTCGTCCATTCTTTCTTCCAGCGCGCGCAGCGACTCGGGAAGCGGACCGGGCCGCGGGCTTTCGCCGCGGAGTTGCGGTTCGCTTCCGGGCGCATGGGCCGTCGCCTGTTGAACAAACGGCAAGGCAGAGCCGGTTTTCCGGGAACCGGATTCCGCCGCCGGAGGAATTTCCGCACGGCTTGCGGCCGCAGCCGTCCCGGCGCATGCCGGCCATGAACACGCGGTCCAGAGGATCAGGCCGCCTGCGAGGATCAGGGACCGCCACCGCAGCGGGATTTTCATGCCGTAATATCGCCTCCTTGCGCTATGCGCCCGAATTTTCCAATGTTTTCCGGTTCTCCAGTATGCCCGCCTGGCGTGTTCCGCATCCCGCCGTCCATGCAACAGGTGCCGCCGCTTGTGACAAACTTGTTACATGGACGGGGTCCGGTCTTGTCAGAACAGGGCGGGCAGGATAACATAGAAAATATCGAGGCAGCATTCGCAAGCGGGGCGAACAAAGGAGGTTCCCTTCATGTTACTGGCAGAGGCGACGGCTGCGAGCAATTTCCAGCCGTTTGACGTGTTCATGATCATCTTTACGCTGCTGATCGCCGCCGGGCTGATCCGGCTGCTTCTGGAGCGTCCGCGCAAAAACCGTTTCGCCATCGGGTTCGCGACGGTGGCGCTGCTCGTGTTTTTGTACACCGACTACGTGATGATCACCAACTGGTGACGCCGCTTCGGCTCGTAATCGCCGCGGCCGGGTGCCGAAGCATGCGGGCATGACTCCCCGGAGAGGGTCTCCGGGGAGTTTTTTGCGTATACGTTTCCGCCGAATGGGAAACGCTGATTCAGGATCAACCCAACATGTTCCAGGAGGCGGAGACCATGGATCACAACACGCAATTTGCCGGACAGCAGCCGGGAACGCAGACCGCCAGGTTCGGTGCCCACGAAACCATCGAAGTGCACGAAATCCTGAACGGCGCCATCGACGTGATCAACCGGTTCCAGCTGTACCGCCCGCATGTGCAGGACGGCGAGCTGCAACTGATGCTGGACCGGCAGATGCAGTTCGCGATCAGCGAATACAACACGATGGTGCAATTGCTGCAGGGCAAGGGCATGGGACACGCCGTTCCCTATCAGGGGCCCAAGAACGTCACGCCCGTATACGGCCTGCGCAATCCCCAGCCGTACGGTCCGCAGGCGTCGGCGCAGCAGCTGGACGACCGCGATGTGGCCGTCGGCATGCTGTGCGCGCACAAATCTTCCGCCGTTCACAAAATGACGGCCGCTCTGGAATGCGCCGATCCCAACATCCGCCGGATGCTGCAGCAAAGCGCCGTCAACTGCGCGGAACAGGCCTATGAAGTGTGGCAGTACATGAATCAGAGAGGCTACTACCAGGTGCCGACCATGATGGACATGACCACGCAGACGATGATCCGGTCGTTTGCGGAAACGCCCAACCAACAGCCGCAGTGAGCGAACCGGCTGACCGGGATGAGAACCCCTGCCGGCTGGCAAGGCAAATCCCCTTGCCGCGTGGCAGGGTTTTTTTGTTTGCCCCGCAGCGGACGGGACGGAGAAAGGTTGGACGAGCCGGGGAAGTTTCCGTATCATAGTCTTGTGCGCAATCCATCGAAGGGATGTTGACGGTCATGCGAATCCGGAAAGCGATCATTCCCGCCGCCGGCCTCGGCACCCGGTTCCTTCCCGCCACCAAGGCGATGCCGAAGGAAATGCTGCCGATCATCGACAAACCGGCCATCCAGTACATTGTGGAAGAAGCGGTGTCATCCGGCATCGAGGACATCCTGATCGTCACCGGCAAAGGGAAGCGGGCTATTGAGGACCATTTTGACAGCTACTTTGAACTGGAACAGAACCTGTTGCAAAAAGGGAAGCTGGATCTGCTTGACGAAGTGCGCAAAGCCTCCCAGCTGACCGACATCCATTACATACGGCAAAAAGAACCCAAAGGCCTCGGCCACGCTGTCTGGTGTGCGCGAAAATTTATCGGCAACGAGCCGTTCGCCGTCCTGCTTGGGGATGACATCATCCAATCGCCCGTGCCGGGGCTCAAGCAGCTGATCGACGTATACGAACGGGTGGGAGCCAGCGTGCTGGCGGCGCGCAGAATGCCCCGGCCGGAGGTCCGGCGTTACGGCATCATCGATCCGGCTCCGCAGGACCCGCATTCCGCGTTCCCGGACGATCGCCTCGTGGCCGTGCGCGGTCTCGTCGAAAAGCCCGATCCGGATCTGGCCCCATCCGACATCGCCATCATCGGGCGGTACATCCTCACTCCGTCGATTTTCGACCTGCTGGAAACCCAGGATATCGGGGCGGGCGGCGAGATCCAGCTGACCGACGCGATCTCGCGGCTTCTGCGCACGGAGCCGGTGTACGCGTACATGGTGGAAGGAAACCGGTACGACACGGGGGAAAAGCTCGGCTACCTGCAGACCATCGTCGACTTCGCGCTGGAGCGGCCCGATCTGGCGAAGGAGTTCAGGGACTTTTTGCGCCGTCGGCTGTCGGTTTGACACCCCTCCCGGGACGGCATAGACTTAAGGATAAACGACGGACGGAGGCAGGCGGGACCGCCATGTTTTTTCAGACGTGGAGGCACGTGTTCAAGCTCGATCCGGACCGCGGAATCGACGACCGGACGCTGGAGCGGGTATGCCGTTCCGGAACGGACGCCGTGCTGGTGGGCGGCTCGAGCGGCGTGACATACGACAAGACCGCCGGCCTGTTGGCGCGTCTGCGCAGGTACAAAGTGCCCTGCGCGCTGGAAATCACCGATCCGTCGCTTGCCGTGCCCGGTTTTGACGGATATTTCATTCCGATGGTGCTCAACGCCCGAGACCGCGACTGGTGGATCGGCCGCCATGCGGCGGCGCTCAAGCGGTTCGGCCGGATGGTGCCTTGGGACATCACCGCCGCCGAAGCGTACGTGGTGCTGAACGGCGATTCCGCCGTCGCCCGCGTGACCGACGCGGAGACCGGCCTGGACGCCGACGGGGTGGCGGCCTATTGCCAACTGGCGGACCGGCTGTGGCGGGTTCCGGTCGTTTATTTGGAATACAGCGGAACGTTCGGCGACATGGAACTGGTGCGGCGCGTGCGCGGCATGTTGACGCAGGCCCGGCTTTTTTACGGCGGCGGCATCCGCTCCGCGGAGCAGTCGCGGGAGGCGGCGCGCGCGGCCGATACGGTGATTGTCGGCAACGCGGTGTACGACGATCCGGATGCGGCTTTGGCCACGGTGGAGGCGGTCAAAAGCGAAACGCCCGTCTGAGGGGGTGTCCGCCTGCGTGGAAGGGCGGTGCTGCCCTTTTGGAGTGGCGGGACTCCCGTTCGGGATGGCGGAGCCGTTGGCGAAACGGACTTTGCGGACCGGGCGGATCTGCGGACCGGATGGTTTCACGGTGAATTTGGAAAAGGAGCGGATACGCATGTATTTTGAACGCGCGCAGACGGATTCTCCCGATCCGGACGCGATGCTGGAGCAGCTGAATCCCCGCCAGCGGGAAGCGGTGACAACCACGGAAGGCCCGCTTCTCGTCATGGCGGGAGCCGGCAGCGGAAAGACGCGCGTGCTCGCGTACCGCATTGCATACCTGATCGCGAAGAACATCGCCCCGCCCTGGGCCATTCTGGCCATCACGTTCACCAACAAGGCCGCCCGCGAAATGCAGGAGCGGGTGGTGAACCTGGTCGGCCCCGCGGCGGCGGACATCTGGGTGAGCACCTTCCATTCCATGTGCGTGCGCATTTTGCGCAAGGACATCGAACGGATCGGTTACGGATCGTCTTTCGGCATCCTGGACGCCACCGATCAGCTGTCCGTGGTCCGCAACGTGATGAAGGAGCTCAACCTCGACACGAAGCGGTTCGAACCCAAGGCGGTTCTCGCCGCCATCAGCGCCGCCAAGAACGAGCTGGTCACCGCCGAACAGTACGCGGACCGGCAGGGGGATTTTTTCCAGTCGATCGTCGCCAAGGTGTACCTTCAATATCAGAAACGCCTCAAAAGCAACAACGCCCTCGATTTCGACGACCTGATCATGCTAACCGTCCGGCTTTTCCGGGAAGAACCGGAGGTGCTGGATTACTACCAGCGGAAATTCCGTTACATCCACGTCGACGAGTACCAGGACACGAACCACGCCCAGTACGCGCTGTGCAAACTTCTGGCGGCCAGGCACCGCAATTTCTGCGTCGTCGGCGACAGCGACCAGTCGATCTACCGCTGGCGGGGCGCGGACATTACCAACATCCTCAATTTCGAAAAAGATTACCCCGAAGCGAAAACGGTGCTGCTGGAGCAAAACTACCGTTCCACTTCGACCATCCTGGACGCGGCCAACGCGGTCATTGCCAACAACGTCGGGCGGAAGGCGAAAAATTTGTGGACGGAACGCCGCGGCGGGGAAAACATCGTCGTATGCGAGGCGGACACCGAACACGGGGAAGGGATGTTCGTCGCCGGGGAGATTCGCCGGAACGTGGAGGAAGGCCGGTTCCGGTACGCCGATCACGCGGTGCTGTACCGGACCAACGCCCAGTCGCGGGTGATCGAAGAAATCCTGATCAAATCCGAAATTCCGTACCGCATCGTCGGCGGCATCCGGTTCTACGACCGCAAGGAAATCAAGGATATGCTGGCTTACCTGCGCCTTGCGGCCAATCCCGACGACGACATCAGCATGGAGCGGGTCATCAACGTGCCCAGGCGCGGCATCGGCGACACGACGTGGGACAAGGTGGCGACGGAAGCGGCCGCCCGGGGCGTCTCCGTGTTTCGCCTGCTGTGCGACGGACTGGACGAGCTGGACATCCAGGCCCGGGCGCGGAAGGCCCTGGGCGAATTCCGGGATCTGATCCATAATTTGCATCAGATGTCGGAATATTTGTCGGTGACCGAACTCACCGAGCGAGCGGCGGAGATGTCCGGCTACCGGGAGGAGCTTCGGCGCGAGAACACGCTGGAAGCGCAGGCCCGGCTGGAAAACATCGACGAACTGCTGTCCGTGACGCAGGAGTTTGAAAAACGGAACGAGGACAAGTCGCTGCTGGCGTTCCTGACGGATCTGGCGCTGATTGCCGACATCGACACGCTGGAGAGCGGAGAGGACGCCCAGGACGCGGTCGTGCTCATGACGCTGCACAGCGCCAAGGGGCTGGAATTTCCGGCGGTGTTCATCGTCGGCATGGAAGAAGGCATCTTTCCGGGCAGCCGGGCGCTCATGGAGCCGGAGGAGCTGGAAGAAGAGCGGCGCCTTTGTTACGTGGGCATCACGCGCGCCATGCGGAGGCTGTACCTGAGCTACGCCCGCACGCGGCTGCTGTACGGGCGGACAAGCAGCAACATGCCGTCCCGTTTTCTGGCGGAAATTCCCGACGGGTTGAAGGACGTCCGCCAGTCCGGCGGCTTCGGTTACGGGTATGGGCGCGGGTACGGTTACGGTTTCGGCGGATCCGGCAACGGCTATGGAGGTTACGGGAACGGCGATTACGGTTACGGCTCCGGCGGTTATGGTTCCGGCAGCTACGGCGGCAGTGGTTACGGAAGCCGCCGTTACGGGAGCGGCGGCTATGACGCCGGCGGATACGGCTCCGGCTCCGGGCGCCGCAGCGGCTTTGGCTCCGGCGCGGGCTTGCGGGATGACGCCGGCCGGAACGCCGGCTCCGCGAAGGGATTTGGCCGGAATGCCGGCGGCGCCGCGGGTGCCGCCGGGTCCGCCGCGAACGCCGGCGCCGGAACGGGCCGGGATGCGGCTGCGCTTGCGGGACTCACCGCCGGCGACAAGGTTCGCCACGCCAAATGGGGCATCGGCACCGTGGTGGCCGTGAAAGGATCGGGCAACGACACCGAGCTGCAAATCGCGTTTCCCGCCCCCATCGGCATCAAGCGGCTGTTGGCCGCTTTCGCGCCGCTGACCAAGGTATGACGGCCAGCGGCCGCGCACCCGGTTCAATCCTCTAATTCCGCCCAGTTTTTCACGGTCAGTTCGTAGCCGGTGATCCGCAAGTTGCCGGTAACGGGCCGCATCCACCCTTTGTTGCAAAGCCGGCGCAACATCCGGATGGCGGTCCGCGGATGTACACCGAAGTGATGGTACACGTCGACGGGACGTACCGGCCTGCCCAGGCCCGCGGCAAAACGGACCAGTTCTTTTTCCGCAAAAACGGCCGGGGGCGCGGTGCGGCGGCTGGGCAGAAAGCGGTCCAGGAACATGCGGAGGAGCATCCGGCACTGCCCCGGTCGTTCAGCCACATCGTCATAGGCCAGAGATATCAGGCGGTAACCGATTGCCTGCAGGAACAGTTCACGGTTCAGCTCGTTGCAAAACTTTTTCCTGTCCATGTCCCGGACGTGGGAATTGAATCCCTTGATTTCGATGAGCAGGCGCAGATTTTCCGGCGGCAGGAATGCAAAGTCGGCGAAATAGGAATGGCCGCGCCAATCGGTCACCTCATATTCCGGATGCAGGTGGTCGAAGTTCCCCATGAGCGGCCACCAGACATTGCGCAGAAACTCGGTCTCGGCGTGGCGGTGGCCCCGTTCCAGCCTGCCTTTCCTTTCGCCGCTTCGCCGCGCCAGATGCCATTGGATGAACGATTCATGCGCCGTCGCAAAATCCGCCATTTTCCCATCCTCCTCCGAAAAAAAAGAACGCCCCTTTACTCACCTGATAAAGGGACGTTCTTCGTCACGCTTTACTATAAATTTACATTTCAAGGAGCGGCTTGTCAAGATTGAGAATGTCCCGTAATTTTAGAGATGGACAAAAATGCCATTAATTTTCCGTTTTCACGGCCTTTTGGGCAAGATAGCGACTTTTTGATCATTAATATTTGGCCTGTCGCCCGAAATGGCACAGGATTTTCCAATTTAATGGCACAAAATGCCATTGCTTGTCCGGAACAGCCGTTTTCATGAAAAAATAATGGCACTTTTGTCGCTGTTTTTCTCGAAAGCCTGTTTGGCTTCAGGATGAGACGCGGTTTGCCACCCGTGAGGGCCATATGGCACAATGAAATCGGTCCCATACCAGCGAAAAGGAAATGCCAGCAGGAATGGAAACATCAGCAAGGACGGAAATGCCAGCAGGAACGGAAACACCAGCGAGAAGCGAAACACAAGCGAGGATGGAAAAAGCGAGGTTTTCCCGATGCCTGACGAGCAATTGATGGAACGGATGCGCCAACTCATCGAGCAGATCGAATATCACAATTGGCGCTATTATACGCTGGACGATCCCGTGATCAGCGACGCGGAGTACGACCGGCTGTACGACGAGCTGGTCCGGCTCGAACGGGAAACCGGCGTCACGCTGCCGCATTCCCCCACGCGGCGGGTGGGCGGCGACATTTTGCCGGGGTTCGAGCCGCACCGCCACCTGGCCAGGCTATGGAGCCTGGACAAGGTGCAAAACAAAGAGGAGCTGGCCGCGTGGGCCCAGCGGGTGAACCGCCTGATCGCCGACCACAACGCAAGGCATCCGGATGATCCGCTCCCGCCTCCGCAGTACGTTCTGGAGCTCAAGTTCGACGGACTCACCATCAACCTCACCTATCGCAACGGCGAACTGGTGCAGGCGGCGACGCGCGGCAACGGGGAGGTCGGGGAAGGCATCCTGGCGCAGGTGAAAACGATCCGCACCGTGCCCCTGACCATTCCGTTCAGAGATGGCACCGTCGAAGTGCAGGGCGAAGGCTACATGCGGCTGTCCGTGTTCGAGGCGTACAATCGCACCGCCCCGGAGCCGCTCAAAAATCCGCGCAACGCCGCGGCCGGCGCCCTTCGCAACCTGGATCCGCGGGTGACGGCTTCGCGGCGGCTGGACGCGTTTTTCTACAACGTCGGGTACGCCGAGGGCGTCTCGTTCGCCGACCACCGGGAGATGCTGGATTTCCTCCGGAACAACCGGTTCCCGGTCAACCCGTACGCCGCCTATTTTTCCACCGTCGAAGAGATGGCGGCGGAACTGGAACGCCTGGAGGCGCAGCGCGGCGAATTCGACTATCTGATCGACGGCGTGGTCATCAAGATCACCGACATGCGCACCCGTGAGGCGCTCGGCTACACCGACAAGTTCCCGCGCTGGGCGGTGGCTTACAAGTTCGAGGCGGAAGAGGCGACCACGGTGCTCCGCTCGGTGAACTGGGAAGTCGGCCGCACGGGCAAGCTGACGCCGGTGGCGCGGGTGGAACCCGTGGAGCTGGGCGGGGTGACGGTGCAAAACTGCACCCTGAACAACTGGGGCGACATCGAGCGGAAACGGCTGACCCACGCCCTGGGCACGCGGGTGTTTATCCGCCGCTCCAACGACGTCATTCCCGAAATTCTCGGCAAGGCCGACGACGAACCGGGCGAAGCCGTGGAGCTGCCGCAGGTCTGCCCGGCCTGTGGCACGCCCCTGGAATGGCGCGGCGCCCATCTGTATTGCGGCAACCGGTCCGGCTGCAAGCCGCAGGCGGTGGGGCGTCTCACGCATTTCGCCTCCCGCGATGCCATGGACATCGAGACGTTCAGCGTCATGACCGCCGAGCAGCTGTATGACGAGCTGGGCGTGCGCGACCCGGCCGACCTGTATGACTTGCGGCACGAGCAGCTGGTGCAACTCAACCGTTTCGGCCCGAAAAAGGCGGAAAATCTGCTGGCGGCGATCGAAAAGTCGAAATCCCGCGACCTGGCCTCCTTCCTCCACGCGCTGGGCATCCCCAACGTGGGAAGGGCGACGGCCGTCGTGCTCGCCGACCATTTCGGTTCGCTCGACCGGCTGATGGAAGCGGACATGGAGGAGCTGAAGACGCTTCCCGACGTCGGTGACGTGGTGGCGGAAAGCATCCACGCCTTTTTCCGGGATCCCGACACCCGCCGGTCCATCGCCCGCATGCGCGCCCGCGGCGTGAAAGCCGAAGCGGCGAGGCCGGCGGCGCAGGCGGATGCAAGCCATCCTTTCTACGGAAAAACGATCGTGCTTACGGGCACGCTGTCCCGCATGACGCGGGAGGACGCGACGAGGCGGCTGGAGGCGCTCGGCGCCAAGGTGGCCGGCAGCGTGTCGCGCAAGACCGACCTGGTCATCGCCGGGGAAAGCGCCGGCAGCAAGCTGGCGAAGGCGCGGGAGCTCGGCGTGCCCGTCCTGGAGGACGGGGAAGAGCTGTATCGTCTTTTGGGAGAAAACTGACGTTCAAGCGCGGGGAAGCCTTTCCCCGCGCATGTCTTTGGAGGCCGTCCGCCGCATATTTGCCCTCCGTCGGCCGCATAATATAAAGCGTCGCCGGGGCAGGAAAAAATTTTCGGTTCCCCCTTGCATTTTTCTCCAATCAGGGTATAATCAAATTAAAGTCAAAGAAAGTCAAAGTCAATCCGACGGCCGGATGGGTCATGGCTAAGCGGCGATGTCAGCCTGAACAGCCGTGTCAACCGAAAAAACGGCGACGGCCTGAAACCGCCATGGCAGACGGAATCGCCGTGTCAGCCGGATGCCGTGTCAGCAGGATGCAGATATCCACGAAGGCAGACTTTATTTCGGCAGGTGGTGGGTATTGCGCAACATCTCCGATCTCATTGAAAGCTACCTGAAACAGATCTTGCAAAACAGCCCGGGCGGCGTCGTGGAGATCCAGCGCAGCGAGCTGGCCGACAAGTTCTCCTGCGTTCCCTCGCAGATCAACTACGTCATCAGCACCCGCTTCACCCTGGAGAAAGGGTACTACGTGGAGAGCAAGCGCGGCGGCGGCGGCTACATTCGCATCCAGCGCGTCGACCTGCCTTCCCTCGACGCGGTCCAGAAGCACATCCGGCAGACCATCGGCGACCGCATCGACCAGACGACGGCGGAAGGACTCATTTACCAACTGCGGGAAACGGGCTACCTGACGGAAAGGGAAGCTCATATCCTGAACACGGCCATTTCCCGCGAAGTGCTCACGATCCGGCTTCCCCAGCGGGACGAGATCCGCGCCCGGCTGCTGAAATCGACGCTGCTTACGCTGCTGGCCAAGTGATTTTCGCCGCCGGCGCCGCCCCGCGCGGGGCCGGGCGAGTCCAGAAAAGGAGGCGATCGGCGTGATTTGCCAAGAATGCGGGAAACGGCCCGCCACCCTCCATTTCACGAAAATCGTGAACGGGGAAAAGTCAGAGCTGCACATATGCGAAGCCTGCGCGAGGGAAAGGGGCGAGCTCATTCCCGGGACCGGAAACGGTTTCTCCATCCACAATCTGCTTTCCGGACTGCTCGACTTCGAACCGGCGGAAACCGGCCTCAAGCCGACCCTGCGATGCGAAACGTGCGGCATGACCTACGCGCAATTCGGCAAGATCGGCCGCTTCGGCTGCGCCGATTGCTACCGGACTTTCGCGGATCGCCTGGATCCCATGCTGAAACGGGTGCAGGGTGGCAGGGTGCACGTGGGCAAGGTGCCCAGGCGCGCCGGCGGCAAGATGCGGACGAAAAGGGAAATCGAGCGGCTCAAGCGCGAGCTGCAGCTCCGGATCGAACGCGAGGACTTCGAAACGGCCGCCCGGCTTCGCGACCGCATCCGCGAGCTGGAACGGGAGATCGGCTAGCGCCGGTCGCGCCGGAAAGGAAGCCGGAAAGGAAAGGAAAGGAAGATGGCGCATGGGCAAACATGCTTTCACCCGACAGGCCCTCAGCCCCTGGATGAAAGACGGAGGGCCCGAATCGGACGTGGTGCTCAGCAGCCGCATCCGTCTCGCGCGCAATCTGCGGAACAGGCCGTTTCCGCTGCGGGCGACGCCGGCCCAGTCAGCGGAAGTTCTGAACCAGATGATGGATTTGGCGGACAGCGGCCGCCTGGGCGGCATGGGCCCGCTGGAAGCGATCCGCATCGACGGTTTGTCCGGGCTGGAAAAAATGGTTCTCGTGGAAAAGCATCTGATCAGTCCCGCGCTGGCAGACGAATCCCGCAACGCCGGGCTGATTCTTTCGATCCGCGAGAACATCAGCGTCATGATCAACGAAGAAGACCACCTGCGCATCCAGTGCCTGAGCCCAGGGCTCCAGGTGCGGGAAACCTGGGACTGGGCCAGCAAGATCGACGACCTGTTCGAGGAAAACCTCGAGTACGCGTTCGACGAAAAGCTCGGCTACCTGACCAGCTGCCCGACCAACGTCGGCACGGGGCTCCGCGCATCCGTCATGATGCATCTGCCCGCGCTGGTCCTCACCGGCCAGATCAACCGGATCCTGTCCGCCGTCACCCAGGTGGGGCTGGCCGTGCGCGGACTGTACGGCGAGGGCAGCGAGGCCACCGGCAACCTGTTCCAGGTGTCCAACCAGATCACCCTGGGGCAGTCGGAAATGGAGATCATCGACAACCTGTACCGGGTGACGCGCCAGATCGTCGACCAGGAAAAAGAAGCCCGGCGCCGGCTGCTCGCGGAGTCCCGTCTCCGCCTGGAAGACCGCGTCCGCCGTTCGTACGGCATCCTGCGGTACGCGGAGATCATCGACTCCAAGGAGTCGGCCCAGCGGCTTTCCGACCTGCGCCTGGGCGCCAGCCTCGGCCTCGTGCCGGAAGTGAAGGAGCAGGTGCTGAACGAACTGCTCGTCAGCACGCAGCCGGGATTCCTGCAATATTCCCACGGCGGCGAGCTGAGCCCGGAACAGCGGGACGCCAAGCGGGCGGAGCTGATCCGCGGCCGCCTGGCGCAGGCGGGCTGAAGCCGGCGCGGGTCGGCGGAAAAGGCAGTGCAGTCGGGTTTGTATGGATCGTTTAATGATATGAATATCTTTACAGGAGGTGTTTTCCCATGATGTTCGGCAGATTTACGGAACGCGCGCAGCGGGTGTTGGCGCTGGCCCAAGAGGAAGCCGTTCGCCTGGGACACAACAACATCGGAACGGAACACATCCTGCTGGGCCTGATCCGCGAGGGCGAAAGCATCGCGGCCAAAGCGCTGATCGGACTCGGCCTCGGCCTGGAGAAAATCCAGGCGGAAGTCGAAGCCCTCATCGGCCGCGGGCATGAACATCCGACCAACATCGCCTACACGCCGCGCGCGAAAAAAGTGATCGAGCTGTCCATGGACGAAGCGCGCAAGCTGGGACATACTTACGTCGGCACGGAACATATCCTGCTCGGGCTGATCCGCGAAGGCGAAGGCGTGGCGGCCCGGGTGCTGAACAATCTGGGGATCAGCCTGAACAAGGCCCGGCAGCAGGTGCTGCAGCTGCTGGGCAGCAGCGAGGTCATGCAGACCAGCCACGGCCCGGCGGCCAACGTGAGCACGCCGACGCTGGACAGCCTGGCCCGCGACCTGACGGCGGCGGCCCGGGAAGGCAACATCGACCCGGTCATCGGCCGGCAGAAGGAAATCGAGCGGGTCATCCAGGTGCTGTCCCGCCGGACGAAGAACAACCCGGTGCTGATCGGCGAGCCGGGCGTCGGCAAGACGGCCATCGCGGAAGGCCTGGCGCAGAAAATCGTCAACAACGAAATTCCGGAGACGCTGCGCGACAAGCGGGTCATGACGCTGGACATGGGCTCCGTCGTGGCCGGCACCAAGTACCGCGGCGAATTCGAAGACCGGCTGAAAAAGATCATGGACGAAATCCGCCAGGCGGGCAACATCATCCTGTTCATCGACGAGCTGCACACGCTCATCGGGGCGGGCGGCGCGGAAGGCGCCATCGACGCCTCCAACATCCTGAAGCCGGCCCTCGCCCGCGGCGAGCTGCAGTGCATCGGCGCCACCACGCTGGACGAATATCGCAAATACATCGAAAAGGACGCCGCCCTGGAGCGCCGCTTCCAGCCGATCATGGTCGATGAACCGACGCCGGAGGAAACGATCCAGATCCTGCACGGGCTGCGCGACCGCTACGAAGCGCACCACCGCGTGAAGATCACCGACGAGGCGATCGAGGCCGCGGTCAAGCTGTCGGACCGTTACATCACCGACCGGTTCCTGCCCGACAAGGCCATCGACCTGATCGACGAGGCCAGCTCCAAAGTGCGCCTGCGTTCCTTCACGGTGCCGCCGAACCTGAAGCAGCTCGAGCAGCGCCTGGAGGACATCCGCAAGGAAAAGGATGCCGCCGTGCAAAGCCAGGAGTTTGAAAAAGCGGCCGCCCTTCGCGATACGGAGCAGAAGATCCGCGAAGAGCTGGAGATGACCAAGAACCAGTGGAAGGAAAAGCAGGGCCGCACCGACTCCGAGGTGACGCCGGAAGACATCGCCCAGGTGGTGGCCAGCTGGACCGGCATTCCGGTGGCGAAGCTGGCGGAGGAAGAAACGGAACGGCTGCTCAAGATGGAGGACATCCTGCACGCCCGCGTCATCGGCCAGGACGAAGCGGTCGCCGCGGTGGCCCGCGCCATCCGCCGCGCCCGCGCGGGGCTCAAGGATCCGAAGCGGCCGATGGGTTCGTTCATCTTCCTCGGTCCCACCGGCGTCGGCAAGACCGAACTGGCGCGCGCCCTGGCCGAAGCGCTGTTCGGCGACGAGAACGCGGTCATCCGTATCGACATGTCGGAGTACATGGAGAAGCACTCCACCTCGCGCCTCGTCGGGGCGCCTCCGGGGTACGTCGGCTATGAGGAAGGCGGCCAGCTGACCGAGAAGGTGCGCCGCAAGCCGTATTCCGTGGTGCTGCTGGACGAAATCGAGAAGGCGCACCCGGAAGTGTTCAACGTGCTGCTGCAGGTGCTCGAAGACGGCCGGCTGACCGACTCGAAGGGCCGCACCGTCGACTTCCGCAACACGCTGATCATCATGACGTCCAACGTCGGGGCCGAACAGATCAAACGCAGCTCCACGCTGGGCTTCACGGCGGCCCAAAACGCGGAAAAAGACTATGAAAGCATGAAGGATAAAGTCCTCGCCGAGCTGAAGAAGACGTTCCGTCCGGAGTTCCTGAACCGGATCGACGAGACCATCGTGTTCCATCCGCTGAACGAAGAGCACATTGGGCGCATCGTCGTGCTGATGGCCGAAGAACTGCGCAAGCGGCTGAAGGAACAGGACGTGGAGTTCGAGCTGACCGACGCCGCCGTCAAGTTCCTGGCCAAGGAAGGATACGATCCGCAGTACGGCGCGCGTCCGCTGCGCCGGGCGATCCAGAAGCACATCGAGGACCGGTTGTCCGAAGAGCTGCTTCGCGGCACGATCAAGAAGGGCGACAGCGTCGTGATCGACGAGAAGGACGGCGATCTGATCGTGCAGAGCCGGGTGGCGCAGAAGGAACAGGTGACGCAGAAGTAAGGATTTGGGTTAGGCGCGTGTGGCGTGCCCCCGGGCCGCCGGAAACAACTCCGGCGACCCGGGGGCTTGTTTTTGGCGTGGGAGGCGATTTTCACGGTCAATCCTGCGTGCGGACGGCGGTTCCGGGGGAGACGGCAAGGCTGCGCAACGCCGGTGCCACGTTTAGCGCGACCGCGGCGAGCAGGATGGCGACAATGACGGCCGCAAGCGGAAGCGCCGGATACTCGAAAACGATCGGTTCCCGCAGCGGATTGGAACTTGCCACGGACAGCCGATGCATACCATATCCGCCCAAGGTGCCGAACGCCCAGCCGACGGCGAGCCCGACGGAGGCGAACAGAGAGCCTTCGATCAGAAACAGGGCGGCGAGATGTCCTTTGCCGACGCCGATGCTGCGCATCATGCCGAGCTGCGCTTCCCGTTCGCGGATCGCCCGCATCTGGATGATGGCGAGGCCCGCGAGGCCGATGATCGCGGCGGCGACCATGAACGCAACATAGATGGACAGCGTGTGTTTCATCAGTGTCGCCCTCCCCTCCTGTTCCAGGCCGGGAATGCTCAGTCCGCGGATGCCCGCAAGCAGCAGCGCGTCCTCCAGGCGCTGCAACGCGTCAAGATCCGCCGTGTCCAGCCGGATCATCAAATACCCGAGATACGGCGTGTTCGGCCATTGAAAGCCGCGGTCGCGGTACGCTTCGTAAAACTGCGGCGACGTCATAAACAAGTGATTAAACTCGATGCTGTGATCGACGTCGACGAAGCCCAGCACGGTGACGGTGCGTCTCTGCGTCTCTGCCTCCCACGTTGCCGTCCACTCCGGGTTATCGAAGAAGTAAAAATCCCGTTTCGGATAGATGGCGATTTCGAAGCTGTCCCCCGGCCGGATCGGTTCGGAGGGCAAAATGTCATGGGCCCATTTGTTTTCTCCCCATTCTTCGCGGGAGTAGCTGAACAGCTTGTGCAGCACGACCGCGTCCGGATTTCGCTTCAGTTCCTCCCACACTTCGGCGTCCGTCGCAAACCCGGGCGCCCGGGCGGTCAGTTTCACGCCCGTATCCGCGATGAAACCTTCGTCGGGGGCATATACACTGACGGCGAACATCTCGTCGAAGACGCCCGGGGCCGAGATGTTGATCCGATACGGCTCCAGGGCGCGGACCGGAAAACCGGTGCCGTCCAGCGTCTCGAGCAGTTTCGCCTTCTCCGTTTCATCCGCGTACGGAATGTAGGCGGAATATCCCATGATTCTGGCGTTTTTCGCCTGCTTCTCCAAATCCGCCGCGAACAGGCCGCCGATGGTCATGACGGAAGTGATCATGAGGCCGACGATGGCGAACAGCACGGACACGGACAGGACGCGGCGGCGGTTTTGCAGCGGCCACCGCAGCGCAAGCAGCACGGGGAGGCGCGGCATGCGCAGGAGGGCCAGCGCCTTCGCCGCCGCTTTCGATACCGGTTCCAGCCATCGGGCGAACAGGTACAACAGCGCGAAGGGAGAGGCGAGCCAGAGCGCCGCCACAACAAGCACTTCCGACGGAATGTTCCCGACGCTTTGGGTGTTCAGGAGGCGAATCGCTTCTCCGCTGACGGTCAGGTAGAAAAAGATGACAAGGACGGCGGCTGCACAGATTTGCCCCAGCCGGCCGCGCCAGACGGCGCGGCGGCGTTCGACGCCCCCGGCGCTGACGGCCGCCAAGCCGCGCAGCGTGGCCACGATCGGCAGACGGGACACCGACCATGCGGCCCGCAGCGCGACAAGGGCGTTGGCGGCAAGCAGCGCGCCGGCCGCCGCCAGCACATGGGGCAGGGAGACATGCGGCAAAATCGGCACTTCCAGCGCGGCGAAACGCTGCATGGAGCTTAAATACAGCGAGCGGAACAGATACAGCAGTCCCGGACCGAGCGCAAGGCCGAGCAGGATGCCCAGAATGACGGATCCCACGTTCAGCACGGCCGCTTCGGTCCAATACACGCGGCCCGCGTCCCGGCGGGTGAATCCCAGCGCGCGCAGGGCGGCCAGCCGGACGCGTCGCTGGCCGGCCAGCATCAGGAAAAGCTCGTGCATCAGCACGATGCCTGCGGCAACCGCCAGCAAGCTGGCGATCATAAAGGTGGTCCCGAATTGGTTGCGCAACGTCACAATCTTGCCGACCGCGTCCTTCTTGATCTCGACGATCGTGTACGGAATGTCGGGAAAGTACATCAGAAAATCCGGCGATTCCAACGCAATGTGGTTGCCCTTGGACGCGAAGACGGTGTTGTACTCCGTCTCGCCGAGGCCGGCGACGTCTCTGGCCGCATCCGGGTTCATGATCAGGGTGCCCGCCGCCCGCACTGCGCCGCGGTAGCCGGTGAGTCCGCGCTCCTCCGCCACGAGGGAGACTTTGAACAGCCGCTCCGTGCCGTCCGCGCCGGCGATCGCCACCATGTCGCCTTCCCGGATCCCCAGCCGTTCGGCGGCCGGAACGGAGACGATGACGCGGTCGTCCGCCTCGATGAGGGAGCCGTCTTCCGGCAGCAGCGGGGAAGCGGGATCGATGCCGACAATCAGCAGATTCGAAGCGGCTTTTCCCGCCGCGTCGTGCCGCACGACCGTTTGATGCGTGACGGCGGGATAGACGGAAAATTCGCCCTGCATGCGGCGGGCGAGCTGCTCCGTCTGTTCGGCCGTGAATGCGGCGTCCCCGCCGGCCGGTCGCAGTTCCCAGTCGATGACGCCGAAATGCGCGCGCAGCCAGCGCATGCCGCTTTCGTCGAAGCTCGTCCAGAACACGACGGCGGCGACGGCAAGCATGACGCCCACCGAGCCGCCAAGCAGCGTGAGCGCCGTCTGAAACTTCTGCGCCAAGACGTTGCGGGCGGCCATGCGCCACAAAAGCCAAGACTTAAACATGGCGGACGGCCCCCTCGCGTTCCGGGAGAATGCGGCCGTTTTCCATGCGGATGATGCGGTGGGCGGCCGCGGCGACGTTCGGGTCGTGCGTGACGATGACGACGGTGGTGCCGAGCGCCTCGTTCAGCCGGCGCAAAAGGCCGACAATCTGCCGCGCGTTGTCGGTATCGAGGGCGCCGGTAGGCTCGTCCGCCCAGAGGATTTCCGGATCGCCGGCGACGGCGCGGGCAATGGCGGTGCGCTGGCACTGGCCGCCGGAAAGCTCGGACGGACGGGCGGTCAGTTTGTCGCTCAACCCGACCAGTTCGAGCGCCTCCGCCGCCTTGCGGTACGCTTTTTTCTCGGAAAAGCCGCGGGCGATCAGCGGGAGGGCGACATTTTCGAGCACGTTCAATACTTCAATCAGATGGTACTGCTGGAACACAAATCCCATCCGGGTCAGGCGCAGTTTCGAAATTTCCTTGTCGCTGCGCCGGTGGAGCGGCGTGCCGCCGATCCAGATTTCCCCCGCGTCCGCCGGCTCGATGCCGGACAGGACGTGAAGCAGCGTCGTCTTGCCGCAGCCCGACGGGCCCATCACGGCGACGATTTCGCCGCGATCCACGCTCAACGTGGCGCCGCGCAACGCGCGGACGGCAGCCTCGCCCGTACCGAAGGATTTGCGCACTTCTTTCGCTTCGATCATCATGGGTGCCGCTCATCCCTCTTCGTCAGTGGTTTTGTGATGCTTCCACTGTACCAGGCGACGGTGCAAATCGTATGAAAAAATGGTGCAGAAGTTGTGCAGACGGGAATAGCCCGTCGCATGAAACTTTTCCGCAGCGGGGGCTATTCCCGAAAGACCGGGAGACGGACGGTGAAGGTGGTTCCCTCTCCCCACCGGCTTTGCACCTCGACCCGTCCGCCGTGTGCGCGCACGAATTCGCGGACGATGGCGAGGCCGAGGCCCGAACCGCCGGAACGCTGACGGGAGCGGTAAAACCGGTCAAAGATATGGGGCAGGTCGTCTTCGTCGATGCCCTGGCCGTCGTCTTCGACGAAGGCCGCCAGCGCGGCGCCGCCTTCCGCATCGCATAGCCGAACGGATATGCGGCTGCGCGCGTGCCGCAGCGCGTTGGACAGCAGGTTGACGAACACCTGCTGCAGGCGCACGCGGTCCGCGAACAAGAGCGGAGAGACGGCGGCGTCGGACCATTCCAGCGCAAGCCCGCGTTCCTCCGCTTCCGGACGCATGGCTTCCAGGGTGTTTTGCAGCAATTCGGCGAGGGAAAACCACGCTTTCTCCAGACGCAGGTGCCCCGATTCCGCCAGCGCCAGCTGGTTCAGGTCGCCGACCAGTTTCGACATGCGGTAGATCTCGTCATGCAGCGCGGCCAGCCGCTCGGGCGGAAGCGGACTGCCGGAGGCAAGGGCGTTTTCCGTCACGGCGCGCAGCGTCGCCAGCGGGTTGCGCAGTTCGTGGGCGACGTCGGCGATCATGGAGCTGCGCACGCGCTCGAGTCTTTGCACTTTGGTCCGCAGCGCCTCCAGTTCCGCGGCTTGCGCCGCGGCGCGCCTCCGTTCGGCGCTCAGGGCGGAACCTGCGGCAAGCGTGCAGCCGGCAAGAAACAGGGCGCCGCCGGCCAGCAGCGCCAGGGCCGGAACGGCGGCGGACGTGCGCGCGGCGGCGGGGGCGGGACCCAAATGAAGGACAAAGGCGCCGATCTTCTCGCCGTTCAGCAGCAACGGGCGGGCGGGGGCGCCGGGCACAGCCGTACCGGCGGAAAACACGGCGTTGCCCGTCGCGTCGAACACGGTCAGGCCGGTGCCGCCGGGCAGGGCGGGGACGAGGTCGGGAAGATGCGACCAATCGCCGTATTGCGCATAGTGGGCCGTCAGCACCGCGTCCCAGGATCGGACGGCGGTGTCCATGAGTTCGCCCCGCATCCGGAGCGCGGTCCGTTCGCCCAGCAGCCAGGCGAGCGCCGCAATCAGGAGCAATCCGGCTGCGCCGGCAAAGCAAAAGCGGAGCAGGAAGCCGCCGTTTCCGGCACCGTCTGTACGCGCAGAGTTGCTGCCTCTCATGACTCCGTCTCCCCGAATTTGTATCCGACGCCGTAAACCGTGACAATATAGCGGGGGTTGTCCGGCGGATCGCCGAGTTTTTTGCGCAAATTGCGGATATGGGAGTCGACGGTGCGTTCAAACCCGAGAAAATGTTCCCCCATCGCCATATCCATCAGCTGCGTGCGGGTCAGCACCATGCCGGGGCGCCGGGCCAATGCGCAAAGCAGCGAGAATTCCGTCGGCGTCAGCTCGATGCGGCGTTCTCCCTCGGTCACCGTGCGGCGCAGTTCGTCGATGCGCAGGCGCCCGCGCACCATGACGGATTCCTTCCCGGCCTCTTTCCCGGCCGCGGCTCGCCTGGTGACCGCGCGGATGCGGGCGGCCAATTCGCGCATGCCGAAGGGCTTGACCATATAGTCGTCGGCGCCGATTTCCAGCGCCAGCACCTTGTCGAATTCGTCGTTCTTGGCCGTGATCATGATGACCGGGATGCCGTACTCGTCCCGGATGCGCCGGCACAGCTCGATGCCCGGCCGGTCCGGCAGCAGCCAGTCGAGCAGTACCAGGTCGGGGCGATGCGCCGCGAGCGCCGCAAGCGCTTCCTTCGCCGTTCCCGCGCCGATCACTTCGTATCCTTCTTTGCGAAGCGCATCGGCCCCTTCCTGAAGGAGCGGCGCTTCGTCTTCCACCCAAAGAATCCGCAACAAGCCGTCCCTCCCCGGCGGCGATCGTTCGGCCGACGTTCCGTCGCCGCCTTTTTTCGCATTATTTTATCTCGGCCATTGCCGTTTGTGAAGCGGACGCCACGACCATGTCAGTGTCAAGCTAGCGTGGGCAGTGATTTAAGATGCTTGGAACGCGAACTCCGAAGGAACCTCTGCCTTGTAAGCGCTTTGCTTCGTTCTTTCATCAAACAGAAGTGATTTGTCAGAATTTTTTT